>Ga0169931_10000419_pt1 | contig 69410 bp, 46 predicted proteins | sample Kivu_15m_20L_FD_129675 | JGI IMG/M metagenome (GOLD analysis project Ga0169931, IMG submission 129675) | Freshwater microbial communities from Lake Kivu, Western Province, Rwanda to study Microbial Dark Matter (Phase II) - Kivu_15m_20L... | ecosystem: Environmental > Aquatic > Freshwater > Lake... | reverse complement strand
CGGTACGGCTTCAGGTAGCTCGCGAACGCCGGCCCCAAGGCCGCAATGTCCTGGTCCGTCATCGGATGTCCTCCGATCGACGATCTTATTCACCGGCGGAGGACCCGCGCTGTAGTGCTAGAACCGCGCATACCAGCGGCGAATCGCGCGAGCCGTCTTTGCGATTCACGTCGTGCCCCGCGAGGACAAGTGCGCGAACCACTGACAGATTTCCCGCATACGCGGCTTTGTGGAGAAAACAGTCGGCTTCCGGGTCGCGGTTCGGACCGAACACCGGCGCGCCCTTCGGCACACTCGCGTGTTCGGCGACGAACTCGTGCGCCCACCATTCACCAAACATGCCGACGAGGAAGTCTGTCACGATCTCGGCGACCTTGTCGGCGCTCGAGGCGCGGTAGTAGGTTTGCTTCAGCCCTTCGTCGGTCGAAAATGTCATCAGCCCAGTCGCGCACACTTCGATGTTGTCGCCGTGCTGGTCCGAGACGAACACGCGAGCATGCTCGGGGTCAGCATCGGTGTTCAATTCCTGAAGCAGCGCGTCAATCTTGGAGCGCAGGTGCTCTGAGAACACCTGCAACTCTTCGGCGTGTCCGCCGACGTGACCGATTCGGACGAAGATCGATTCTGACATCGGGCACCAAACGTTCGAGGGCGGATCGTTCGGCTACTTCTCCTCCGCCACTTCCGGTAACTGCCAGTCGATCGGGTCTTGCTTGCTCGCGGTCAGGGCGTCGTTGATCTTCGAGAACGGTTTGCTCCCGAAGAAGCCGTTGTCCGCGCTGAACGGGGACGGGTGCGCCGACTTCAGCACCACGTGCCGCTTCTGGTCGATCAGCGGGATTTTCTTCTGCGCGTACGCGCCCCACAGCAGGAACACCACGCGGCGCTCTTGCGCGTTCACGGCGCGGATCGCGGCGTCGGTGAACTGCTCCCACCCCTTGTTCGCGTGCGAGTTCGCAGACGCCTTGCGCACCGTCATGCAGGCGTTCAGCATCAGCACGCCGCGCTTCGCCCAGTCCGCGAGGTAGCCGTGCTTCACCGGCGGGATGCCGAGGTCGGAGTTCAGTTCGGTGTAGATGTTGCGCAGCGACGGCGGGAGCGAAATGCCGGGGCGCACGCTGAAGCACAGCCCGTGCGCTTGGCCCGGTCCGTGGTACGGGTCTTGGCCTAACAGCAGCACTTTCACGCTGTCCAGCGGCGTGTAGCGGAACGCGTTGAACACGTCCGCGGCCGGCGGGAACACGGTGTACTGCTTGCGCTCTTCCGTCACGAACTTGGCGAGGTCGGCCCAATACGGTTTACGCGTTTCGGGGTTCAGCGCAGCGAGCCACGACGGGTGCAGGTCGGCCGGTAGCCCCGGCACGCCCGCGGGCAGCGGCGGCAGTTCTTCTTGCTTTGGCGCTTCCGGTGCCGGTGGCGCGGGCGGCGCGTCTTCGTCGAACAGCGAGCGCGTCTCCGCGGGCTTCTTCTTCGCCATGTGTGCGTTCCGTTGGGTGCAAGTGCGGCTACTCTACCCGACGCGGGCGCGAAATGCACCCACGGTTGTGCCGCCGCGCCAGCACGGGAAGCGGACGGTGCCCGGTCGGGAGTCCCGCGGTCCGCGAGGTGTTCGCCCATGAACGTCGGCGTGTTGGAACTGGTGTCGTTCACGGTTCCGCCGGAGTGGCGCGCGCAATGGGCCGCGGGGCTGTTGCGCCGGCACCTCACCAGCGTCATGCCGCAAGTGGTCTCGGTGTGGGCGCGGCAACTCGGGCACCGCACGCACTACGCCACCTACTACGGCCAAGCCGACCCGCTCGCGCTGCTCCCGGACGATCTGGACGTGGTGTTCGTGTCGTGCGCGACGCAGGCGAGCGCTCTGGCGTACGCGCTCGCGAAGCGCTTCCGCGCGGCCGGCGTGCGAACGGTACTCGGCGGCCCGCACGCGAAGTGCTTCCCGGCCGACGCCGGGCGCTTCTTCGACGTCGTGGTGAGCGGCGCGTGCGACCGCGAGTTGGTCCGCGACCTGCTCACCGGTCAGTACGCCCCGGGCGACCGCGCCGCGAGCGCGGGCCGCGTCACGGAGTTCCCGTCGGTCGAAGAGCGGTCGCCCGAACTGCGCGCGGCGATGGGTTCGGCATACGGTCCGCGCGTGGTCGGGCTGTTGGCGAGCGTCGGCTGCCCCTACACCTGCAACTTCTGCACGGAGTGGAACGTAGACTACGCGCCACTCGCCCCGGACCGGCTCGCGGCCGACCTGCGGGCGGTGGTGAAGCACTTCCCCGGCGCGCTCGTCGGCTACCACGACCCGAACTTCGCGGTGCGGTTCGATCAGACGCTCGACGCCATCGAGAGCGCCGGCCCGCCGCACCCGCGGTACGCGATGAACTGCTCGCTCTCGGTGCTCAAGGACGACCGGCTCGCGCGGCTGGCGCGCACCAACTGTGTGTTCGTCGCGCCCGGCATCGAGTCGTGGTACGACTACGGGAACAAGGCCGCCGCGGGCGGCGCGACCGGCCGCTCGAAGCTCGAATACGTCGTCGAACGGCTGCACCGCGTGCGCCGGTTCGTGCCCGGCATGCAAGCCAACTTCATCTTCGGCACGGACGAAGACGCCGGGCCGGAACCCGCGGAGCTGACCGCCGAGTTCGTGCGCCGCGTGCCGTTCGCGTGGCCGAACGTGAACATCCCGACCCCCTACGGCGGCACCCCGCTGTTCGATCGCTACCTCACGGAAGGCCGCATCCTGCGGTCAATGCCGCTCGCGTTCTACTGCGCCCCGTACCTGACTACGACGCTGAAGCACTACGACCCGGTGAGCTACTACGACCACCTCGTGCGAGTGATGGAAGCGGCGACCAACGTCGGGGCGATCGTGCGGCGCGTCGGGGCCGCGAACCCGTTGGTGATTCGCGCGGCGCACCTGTCGCAGAGCCTGTCGTACCGGGCGCAAGTGGGCGAACTGCGCGACCTGCGCGACCGGTTGCGCACCGACCGCGCGTTCCGGGCGTTCCACGAGAACCGCGGCGGCCCGCTGCCGGAGTTTTACCACCACCGCTTCGAGCAACGCCTCGGGCGCTACGCCGAACTGCTGCCGCGCGCCGACCGCGTGCCGGTGTTGGAGCAGGGTGTGCCGATGGGAGGGGGGAGTCGGCCAGCCTTGTAGGTCACGGTCGAGCGAGGCTTTGCGAGCGTGGCCCGACGGCGAGAGCGCTTCGCGTGAAACGGTTGTGTGCGTTCGTACGACATGACGCAAGCGATACTCGTGTTGGTGATTCGCCGTCGAGCCTCGCGGCGAAGTGCCGCTCGACCGCGACCTACAAAGCCGCCGCCTTCCAGCAGCACACCTGTTGAAACAGACGAAGTTGCTGCCCGCGGTTCCGTGAGCGTAGAATGGGGCGTCAACCTACCCCCGGCCCCTTCCCTAAAGGGAAGGGGAGAAAGAGCCATGAGCCAGCACCCTCTCCCGGTCGCGGGCCGGTCGTTCGTTGGGGGCGAGTGGCTCGCCCCCCGCGACGACTTCGACAGCCGCAACCCGGCACACTTGGACGAAGTCGTCGGCACGTTCCCACTTGCGAGCGACGCCGAAGTGAGCGCGGCCGTCGATGCCGCGCGCGCCGCGTTCCCTTCTTGGAGGCGCACCAGTCGCATTCTGCGTGCGGAAGCCTTCGACCGGCTCGCACAGCTCATCAAGCGCGACACGGACGCGCTCGCGTACCTCATGGCCCGCGAGTGCGGGAAGAACATCACCGAGTGCCGGGCCGAAGTGGTCGAAGGGCTGCACATGGTGCAGTACGTCTTCGGCAGTGGGCGCGCCGGCGTGTACGGCGAAGTCGTCGCCAGCGAGATCGCGGAGAAAGACGCCTTCGTGCGGCGGAAGCCGTGGGGCGTGGTCGCGGTGGTGACGCCGTGGAACTTCCCGTTCGCGGTGCCGCTCTGGATGCTCGGGCCGTCGCTGCTCGAAGGCAACACCTGCGTCTTCAAACCGAGCGAAGAAACGCCGGCCGTCGCGCAGAAGCTGGTGGAACTGTTCGCCGAAGCCGGGTTCCCCGCGGGCACCGTGAACCTGATTCACGGCCGCGGGCAAGCGGGCGAAGCGCTCGTGCGCAACCCCGGCGTGAACGTGGTGTGCTTCACCGGCAGCTATGCCGTCGGCGAGCGCATTCAGCAAATCTCGGCGACGATCCCGAACAGAATCGTCGCGGCGGAAATGGGCGGGAAGAACGCGGTGATCGTGTGCCAAGACGCGCGGTTCGACCTCGCGGTGAACGCGGGCATCCTGAGCGCGTTCAAAACGACCGGGCAGCGGTGCGTGTCCGCGAGCCGCCTCATCGTTCACGAATCGCTGGTGGCGAAGTACGCAGAGGCGTTCGCCGACACCGCGCGCCGGCTCCGATTCGGCGAACCGCTCGACCCGACCCACTTCGCCGGCCCGCTCATCAACGCGAAGGCGGTCGAAAAGGTTCTGCATTACAACGAGCGAACCCGCGGCGAGGGTGCGGACGTCCGTCTGTTGGGCGGCGCGGTGGCCGGGAACGGCTGCTTCATGGAGCCGTTCGTCTACATCCAGTACCCGAGCGCCGGCGCAACGACTCTGCGCGAAGAGGTATTCGGCCCGCACGTCGCGATCGTGCCGTTCACGACCGACGAAGAAGCGGCGGCGATTTACAACGACACCGAATACGGCCTCTCGATGGCGGTGATTACCGAGAGCTACCGCCGGATGCGGTTCTTCCGCGACGAGTGCGAGTACGGCATGGGTTACGTGAACCTGCCGAGCATCGGGGCGGAAGTTCACCTGCCGTTCGGCGGCGTGAAGAAGAGCGGCAACGGCCACCCGAGCGCCGCGGCACTGGTAGACGCCGTGACGCACAAGACCGCGTGGACCGTGAACCACGGCACCGACATCAAGATGGCCCAAGGGCTAACCGCGGCAATTGACGGATGAGATTTTCGCCGCACGATCAGACAGAAGACAGTTGGCCGCAAAAAAGCACAAGAGACACAAAAGAAAGCAGAAGAGTTGAGTTCAAAACAAATCTCTGTCTTGGTTCCCCTTTGTGACTCTTGTGCTTCTTTGTGGCAAATCGGTCTTCGTCTCTGATCGTGTCTTCATCTGCGTTCATCGTGCGGCTAATTCTGGGAGTTTATCCCATGTTCGCGTTCGATCATCTCACGGTTCCGAACGTGCGCACGTCGCTGCCCGGGCCGAACGGGGCGCGCATGCTCGCGCGGCACGAGGAGTTCGTTTCGCCGTCGTACACGCCCGCGTACCCGCTGTTCGTCGAGCGCGGCAGCGGGGCCGTCATCGAAGACGTGGACGGGAACCTGTTCCTCGATTTCACCGCGGGCATCGCCGTCACGAACGCCGGGCACTGCCACCCGGAAGTGGTCGCGGCGATTCAGGATCAGGCCGCGCAACTCATTCACATGAGCGGCACCGACTTCTACTACCGCCCGCAGATCGACCTCGCGGAGCGGCTGGCGAAGGTGTCGCCCGGTAGCACGCCGAAGAAGGTGTTCTTCTGCAACAGCGGCGCGGAAGCGCTCGAAGGCGCGCTCAAACTCGCACGCTTCCACACGAACCGCAACCGCGTGGTCGCGTTCTTCGGCGCGTTCCACGGGCGCACTTACGGCGCGATGTCGCTTAGTGGCTCGAAGCTCGTCCACCGCCGCGGGTTCTCCCCGCTCGTGCCGGACATTCACCACGTCGCGTTTCCGCGACAGTTGTCAGTGGTCAGTGGTCAGTGTGCAGACGAAAGCACCGGATGCGGGCGCGCGGAATGCCGGCCCTCCACTGCCCATTGCCCACTCCCCACTTGCCAACTACTGAAGGACATCGAAGACACCATCTTCCGCCGCACCGCGCCGCCGGACGAAGTCGCGGCGATCTTCGTGGAGCCGATTCAGGGCGAGGGCGGCTACCACCCGATCCCGCGCGGCTGCCTCGTCGCGCTGCGCGAACTGTGCGACAAGCACGGCATTCTGCTCGTGGTGGACGAAGTGCAATCCGGCATGGGCCGCACCGGGAAGGTGTTCGCGGTGGAGCACTACGGCGTCGAGCCGGACATCATCTGTTCCGCGAAGGGCATCGCCAGCGGGATGCCGCTCGGCGCGATCATCGCGCGCGCGCACATCATGGATTGGCCGCCCGGCAGCCACGCGAGCACGTTTGGCGGCAACCCGGTGGCGTGCCGCGCGGCGCTCGTCACGCTCGACCTACTCGAACGCGAGTACATGGCGAACGCGACCGCCCGCGGCGAGCAACTGAGGGCGGGATTACGCGAACTGGCGGCGCGGCACGCGGAGCTGAGTGGCGTTCGCGGAATGGGGCTGATGACCGCGGTCGATCTGCCGAGCGCCGCCCACCGCGAGAAGGTGATTCAAGCCGCGTTCCACCGCGGGTTGCTGCTGTTGGGCTGCGGCGACAGCGCGATTCGGTTCTGCCCGCCGCTCTGTGTGACCGCGGCGCAGGTGGAAACGGCGCTGCGCATTCTGGACGGCGTTTTAGGGTAGCAGGCACGCTCCGCGTGCCGTGTGTTCGGGCCGAGGAACCTACTCAGCCGGGTGTTGCTTTTTGAGTTCCGTAGCGACGGCACGCGGAGCGTGCCTACTACTATGAATGAACACTACGGAGGGTGTCATGGCGACCGTACTCGTCACCGGCGGCTGCGGGTTTATCGGCTCGAACTTCGTGCGACACCTGCTCGCAACCGACGCCGCGGTGCGCGTCGTGAACCTCGACGCGCTCACCTACGCCGGCAACCCGGACAACCTCGCCGACCTCGACGACCACCCGCGGTATACGTTCCTCAAAGGCGACATCACCAACCCCGACAACGTGCGCGCGGCGATGAGTCGCGGCGTCACGGACGTCATCAACTTCGCGGCGGAAAGCCACGTCGATCGTAGCATCCAGAACAGCGGGCCGTTCGTGCGCACGAACGTACTCGGCACGCAGGTGCTGCTGGACGCGGTGCGCGAGTTCGGCGTGACGCGCTTCGTGCAAGTTTCGACCGACGAAGTGTACGGCTCGCTCGGCCCCACCGGGTTCTTCCGCGAAGACACCCCGCTCGCCCCGAACAGCCCGTATTCGGCGAGCAAGGCCGCGGGCGACATGCTCGTGCGCGCGTACCACCACACGTTCGGCCTGAACGCGGTCATTACGCGGTGCTCGAACAACTACGGGCCGTATCAGTATCCCGAAAAGCTGATCCCGCTGTTCGTCACGAACCTGTTCGCAGACAAACCGGTGCCGGTGTACGGCGACGGGCAGCAGGTGCGCGACTGGATTCACGTGAGCGACCACTGCCGCGGAGTGGAAGCCGCGTGGCGCACCGGGCGCGCCGGCGAAGTGTACAACTTCGGCGGCCGGTGCGAGATGCCGAACCTCGATCTCACGCGCCTGTTGCTGAAACTGCTCGACAAACCGGACTCGCTCATTCGCTACGTCGAAGACCGGTTGGGACACGACCGCCGCTACGCGATCGACTGCGCGAAGTCGGAGCGCGAATTAGGTTGGGTGCCGCGCGTCCCGTTCGCCGACGGGCTGCGCGAAACGGTCGAGTGGTACCGCGCGAACGGAAAGTGGCTCGAAGACCTGAAGCGGCGCGACGCCGCGAGCGGCGCGACGTGAGTCCGCCGGTTGACTTTCGGCAGCACCGGCGGACTTACGTCGCGCCGCTCGCATTGAGGAACACACGAAATGTCGATTCGCGGCGTGATTCTCGCGGGGGGCAAGGGCACCCGCATGGGCGAACTCACGAAGGTGACGAACAAGCACCTGCTCCCCGTGGGCGCGTGGCCGATGGTGTACCACCCGCTCAAGAAGCTCACCGGGGCCGGGCTGCAAGAGATTCTGCTCGTCTCCGGCACCGAACACATGGGTGACTTCGTCGAGTTGCTCGGCTCCGGCAGCGCGCACAACTGCCGCCTCACATACCGGGTGCAGGACGAAGCCGGCGGGATCGCGCAAGCGCTCAGCCTCGCCGAACACTTCTGCACCGGGAGCCGCGCGTGCGTGCTCCTCGGCGACAACATCTTCCGCGACCCGCTCGTGCCGCTGTTGGAGAAAGCCAATTCGCGCCCCGATTGGGCGTGGATCGGGCTGAAAGAAGTGCCCGACCCCGGGCGTTACGGTGTCGCGGAGTTGCAAGGCGAGAAGGTGATCGGCATCGAAGAGAAGCCGCCGAACCCGAAGTCGCCGTTCGCGGTGGTGGGCATCTACATCTACCCCGCGGACGTGTTCGGCTTCATCAAGACTCTGAAGCCGAGCCGCCGCGGCGAACTCGAAATCACGGACGTGAACAACCACTACATTTCACAGGGCCGCATGGGGTGCTTCAACCTCGACGGCTACTGGACCGACGCCGGCACGCTGGACAGCCTCGACTACGCGAACGAACTGGTGCGCAAGGAACCGCCGCGGTTCTGATGAAGTGCCAGAGTGTGAGAGTAGAGCGTGTGAGGGAGAAGAACTGTTTTCTCCCTCACACGCTCTACTCTCACACTCTGGCACTTTCTTACAGCGTGCCGCGAATGGCCTGTTCGCGCTCGATGGCCTCGAACAGCGCCTTGAAGTTGCCCTTCCCGAAGCTCTTGCTCCCGCGGCGCTGGATCACCTCGAAGAAGAGCGTCGGCCGGTCGGCCACCGGCTTGGTAAAGATTTGCAGCATGTAACCTTCGTCGTCGCGGTCCACGAGGATGCCGAGGTCCGCAAGCTCCGCGATGTCTTCCTTGATGGTGCCCACGCGGTCGGTGAGCGCGTCGTAGTACGACTTCGGCACGCGCAGGAACGACACGTCGTTCGCGCGCATCGCGCGCACCGTCTTCACGATGTCGCCGGTAATCAGCGCGATGTGCTGCACGCCCGGCCCGCCGTAATACTGCAAGTACTCGTCGATCTGGCTGCGGCGCTTCGCCTTCGCCGGTTCGTTGATCGGGAACTTGATGCGGCCCGTACCGTTCTGCACGACCTTCGACATGAGCGCCGAATACTCGGTGCTGATGTCCTTGTCGTCGAACGAAACGAGCTGCGAGAAGCCGAGAATCTTGCTGTACCACTCCACCCACTCGTTCATCTTCCCCTCTTCGACGTTGCCGACGATGTGGTCGATCGCGGCAAGGCCGACGGGCTTCGCGGTCTTCTCTTGGTACCGCTCCGGGTCGATGGGCTTGTAGCCGGGGGCGAACGCACCGCGATACCGGTCGCGGTTGATGAACGTGTGCGACGTGTCGCCGTAGGCGAGAATGGTCGCGGTCTCGAACACCCCGTGCTCGTCTTCGAGCGCTTCGGGTTCGCGCAAGGGCTTCGCGCCGCGCTTCACGGCTTCGGCGAACGCCCCGCGCACGTCGGCCACGTCGAGCGCGATGTCCATGACGCCGTCGCCGTGCGTCACCAACCGCTTGCTTTCGGGGTGCTGTTCGGAAAGCGGCGACGTGAGCACGAAGGTGATTTCGCCCTGCTTCAGCACGTAGCCGGCCTCGTGCCGCACCTTCGTTTCGAGGCCCGCGTACGCGACGACATCGAACCCGAAGGCGTTGCGGTAGAAGAACGCGCTCTGCCGCGCGTTCCCCACGAAGAACCGCACGTGATCGATCTTCCGCAGCGGGATGTCTGACATAGAGGAAATCCGAAAAGGGTTCATCGCTGAGACCGCAGAGGACGCAGAGAGAAGACCAAGACCTGAGAAGAATTATTGACAGGATGAACAGGATTTCAGAACTCTGATTTCATCCCGTTTATCGCGTTCATCCTGTCAAAACCTGTCTTTCTGTATTCTCTGCGTTCTCTGCGGTCTCAGCGGTGAAAACTGCGTTCAAACAACCGGGATGCCGAAGCGCCGGACCAGCGTTTCCAGTTCGCGGCGCAGGAACGGCAGCGACGGGGCGACGAAGAAGTCCTTCTGCATGTATGACGGGTCGTAGTCCGTCGTGATGACCGTTTCGGTCACGAACGGGCGGCGCGTCGCGTCCGGCGAGAACAGCGCGTGCGGGATTTCGCCCGTGCTGCTGAGGATACCGGCCCCGAACACCTTCGTTTCACCGGCCTCTTCGATCAGCCCGAACTCGATGCTGAACCAACTGAACCGCTTCAGCGCGAGAACGTGGTCCCCGCGATCGGTCGTCGCCGCGGCCTTGCCGATGAGCGTCAGCAGTTCCGCGTAGTCTTGGTTCATCAGCGGCGGGACGTGGCCCAAGCAGTCGTGGATCATGTCCGGTTCGGGCGTGAACTCGGGGTGCGACCCGTGGCGCAGGAACTGCGTGACCGGGAACCCGCGCTCCGCGATGTACTCGTAGAAGGTGCGGTACGGCAGCGCGCCTTCCGCCGGCACGAGGTGCATGTTCGTTTCGCGCTCGAGCCGCTCGCTGATCCACTTCAGTTGCGGGATTTCCGTTTCGGTAATCGCCAAGTCGCGCTTCGCCTTCAGGTACAGCCCGCAGGCGTGCTTGTCGTGCAGTTCGTGGAGTTTCGGCGCGACCTCGCGCCAGATGCGCGTTTCTTCGGCGTTAAAATCGATGACCGGCGGGCCGAGCCGTTCGAGCCGGTGCTTGCGCGTGAGCGCGAACACCTCGCGGCGGCGCTCGATGTACGCGAAGTCGTGCTCGCCCGGGTGCCCGGGGTCGAGCGCGAACTCTTCGGTGTCCGGGGGCTTCACCATCGTCTGCGCGTCGATGGTTTGGCCGTACTGCACCAGCGTTTCGGGAGCGGCTTTCACGGCGGTACCCTCGCGCACGGCCTGACGGCGGCGACACTACCAATTATATCTATCGGTGCCCGCGCCGCGCGCGCCTCACCCCTTCGGGCGGAACCGCACCCATGAAAGCCGCGTTCTTCGATACCACCGGCACGCCCGACGTGATCCGCGTCGGCGACCTGCCCGCCCCGGAGCCGAAACCGAACGAAATCCGCGTGCGGGTCGCGGTCGCGGCCATCAACCCCATCGACTGTTACATTCGCAGCGGCGCGGCCCCGATGCCGCTGCCGAAACCGGCGATCACCGGGACCGACTTCGCCGGCACAGTGGAAGCGGTCGGCGCGAACGTCTCGCGCTTCCGCGTCGGGGACCGCGTGTGGGGCAGCAATCAGGGCTTGCTCGGCCGTCAGGGGACGTGCGCCGAGTTCGCGTGCGTGGGCGAAGCATGGGCCTACTCGACGCCCGACGGCGTGAGTGACGAACAGGCCGCGGCGTGCGCGCTCGTGGGCATCACCGCGCACTTGGGCCTCTTCGCCCGCGCGCAACTGAAGCCGGGCGAATGGGTGTTCGTGAACGGCGGCACCGGCGGCGTGGGGTCGATGGTCGTTCAAATGGCGAAAGCCGCCGGCGCGAAGGTGATCTGCACCGCCGGGAGCGACGAAAAGGTTGCCGCGGCGCTCGCGCTGGGTGCCGACGTCGCGCTGAACTACAAGACCGACGACGTGACGTCGAAGGTGAAAGAGGCGACCGGCGCGGGCGCGAACGTGTGGTACGAAACGACGCCCCCGGGCGACTTCGACAAGACCGTGGAAGCGATGGCCCCGCGCGGGCGCGTAGTGGTGATGGCGGGCCGTGCCGCGCGCCCGGTGCTGCCGAACGGCCCGTTCTACGTGAAGGGGTTGTCGCTGCTCGGTTTCGCGATGTTCAACATGACCGCCGACGAGCAGCGCGCGTGCGCCGACGCGATGAACGCGTGGCTCGCAGCCGGCAAGTTGCGCGCGCCCATCGGCGCGCGGTTCGCGCTCGCCGACGCCGCGAAGGCGCACGAACTGCAGGAAGCGAACACGCTGAAGAAGGCCGGGACGCTGAGCGGGAAGATTCTGATTCTGCCGAACGGGTGAGCGCCCGCCGCAACTCCCCTTCCCGCCCACGTTTCCCACTTGTGCCGGGCCGCGGGCACGCTATACAACAACCCCAACGGCCCGGCGCACCCGCGCGCCGCGGTTCGGCCATTTGATACGAGGCAGGACGCAACGCTATGAAGCGCGCGCTCATCACCGGCGTGACCGGGCAGGACGGCAGTTACCTCGCGGAACTGCTCCTCGAAAAGGGCTACGAGGTTCACGGGGTGGTGCGCCGCGCGAGCACGGAATCGTTCGACCGCATCGAACACCTCGCGGGCAAAATCACGCTCCACCAAGCCGACCTGCTCGACCAACTGTCCATCATCGACGTCATCAAAGAAACGGACCCGGCCGAGGTGTACAACCTCGCGGCGATGAGCTTCGTGCCGACGAGCTGGAAACAGCCGATGCTCACCGGGCAGTTCACGGCGCTCGGCGTCACTCAGGTGCTCGAAGCGATCCGGTTGCTCGGGAAGAACAGCATCAAGTTCTACCAAGCGTCTTCGAGTGAGATGTTCGGGAAGGTGCAAGAGGTGCCGCAGAAGGAGAGCACCCCGTTCTGGCCGCGCAGCCCGTACGGGGTCGCGAAGGTGTACGGGCACTGGATCACGGTGAACTACCGCGAATCGTACAACATGTTCTGCTGCTCGGGCATCCTGTTCAACCACGAGAGCGAGCGCCGGGGCAAGGAATTCGTGACGCGCAAAGTGACCGACGGCGTGGCCCGCATCAAACTCGGAATGTCGAAGGAACTGCGCCTCGGGAACCTCGATTCCAAGCGCGACTGGGGCTTCGCCGGCGACTATGTGCGCGCGATGTGGCTGATGCTCCAACAGGACGAACCGGACGATTACGTCGTCGCCACCGGTGAGACGCACACCGTGAAGCGGCTCGTGGAGCTCGCGTTCGGCGCGGTCGGCCTGAAGTGGGAGGACCACGTCAAGATCGACCAATCGCTGGTGCGCCCGGCGGAAGTCGATCTGCTGATCGGCGACCCGGCGAAGGCGAAGGCGAAGCTCGGGTGGAAGCCGGAAGTGAGCTTCGAACAACTGGTCGAGCGCATGGTGCGCGCCGACCTCGCGCGGCTTCAGGGCCAACCGGTGCCGGACTTCAAGGCCCGCGGGATTTGAACAACGCGGAGCGCGGAGTGCGGAGCGCGGAACGAAGACAGAAAGTCGTCTTGGGTTCCGCACTCCGCACTCCGCACTCCGCGCTCCGCACTCCGTACATGCGCATCCTGATTACCGGCATCACCGGGTTCGTCGGCGGCCACTTGGTGGAACACCTCGCGGCGGCGGGCGGGCACGCGCTGTTCGGGATCGCGCGCCACCGCGAGTGGCCCGCGCCCCTCGCCCACCTCGCGCCGCTCGCGCGCCTGTCGCCCGTCGATCTGTGCTCGGCCGCGGACGCCGAGCGCGCGATCCGCGACGCGAACCCCGATTGGATCATTCACCTCGCGGGCTACGCGAACACCGGCGGTTCGTTCAAGGAACCCGACCGCGCGTGGACCGAGAACCTCACCGCGACCCGCACGCTCTACGACGCGCTCGAGCGCACCAAGTTGAAGCCACGGGTGCTGTTCGTCTCCACCGGCCTCATTTACGGCGAACCGGACCCGCCCGGCGATTCGTGCGACGAGCGCACGACCCTGAAACCGGCCAGTCCGTACGCCGCGAGCAAGGCCGCGGCCGACGTGATGAGCTACCAGTACGCCCGCAGCCCGGGGTTAGACATCGTGCGCGTGCGGCTGTTCAACCAGATCGGCCCGCGGCAGAGCGCCGACTTCGCGGTGCCGAACTTCGCGCGCCAAATCGCGGCCGCCGAGCGTTCCGGGAAGGCCGCAGAAATCGTAACCGGCGACCTTTCGGCGCAGCGCGATTTCACCGACGTGCGCGACGTGGTGGCCGCGTTCCCGCTGGTGTTGGAGCGCGGCGTGCGGGGCGAGGCGTACAACGCGGCCCGCGGCGAAGCGTACCGCATCCAAGACCTGCTGGACCGACTCGTGGCGCAAGCCCGCGTGCCGATCAGCGTGAAGCAGACCATCGAACCGGGCCGCAAGTCCGACACATCCGTCACGCGCGCCGACGCGCGCAAGCTCCGCACCGCGACCGGCTGGCAGCCCCGCGTGCCCATCGAGCGCTCGCTGACCGACGTGCTCGACTACTGGCGCGCCCAACCCAGTTGAACCCGACGCGTAAGCGAGGGACGCAACAGCGCGGTGCGAACCGCCCTCGCCCCGCGCCAGCGGGGAGAGGGCAGCGAACGAAGTTCGCGGGTGAGGGGCGCTACACAGCTAATGGGGCTGCGCTGTTCCGATTTCGCTTCGCCCCATTCCGCGCGAAGCGCCCCTCACCCGGCGGCTTGCGCCGCCACCCTCTCCCCGCTGACGCGGGGCGAGGGTTACACGCGCCCCGCGTGCGCTGTTGCGCCGCACCGCTTTGTGGCCCCCGCGTAGTGCCCTTCCCGAACCTCTCCGCTCTCGGTATGCTCCCTTCACACGAGCCTCGCGGCGGCTTCGGACAGGCTCGCTAAACATCATCCGCCGCTTCTGCCACATGTCCGACGCGAAACTGCGTCACGCCATCGCGTTCGAGGCCGCGCGCCTCATGTACGAGCGGGTCGAATCGGAGTACTTCACCGCGAAGCGCAAGGCCGCGAAGCGCCTGTGCCGCGGAACGGTGAAACCCAGCGACCTGCCCAGCAACGCCGAAATCCGCGACCAAGTGCAAGCGCTCGCCCGGCTGCACGAGGGCGAGGCGCGCACGCAAAACCTGCGCGACATGCGCGTTCACGCGCTGCGCCTCATGCGCGTGCTGTGCCGGTTCCGCCCGCGGCTCATCGGCAGCGTGATGACCGGCCACACCCGCAAAGGCTCCGACATCGACTTGCACGTCTTCACCGATTCGATCGATGCCGTAACGTCGGCGCTCGACGACGAAGGGCTGCGGTACGAAGTGGAGCGCAAGCAGGTGGTGAAGCACGGCGAGAGCCGCGTGTTTACGCACGTCCACGTCTTCGACACCTTCACGTTCGAGCTGACCGTGTACGCGGAGAACTTGGCGAACTACGTGTTCAAGTCAAGCATCACCGGGAAGGCCATCGAGCGCGCGAGTACGCGCGAACTCGAAGAACTGATCGCCACCGAGCACCCCGAACTTGCGCTGGAAGAAGCGCTCGCGGAGCAAGAGGAAGCGGTGGACCCGTACCAACTGTTCCGCCTGCTGCTGGTGCCGCTCGAGAACGTGAAGCAGAACCCGCGGTACCACCCCGAAGGCGACGTGCAGTTCCACCTGTTGCAGGTGTTCGAGTTGGCCCGCGCCGAGCGCGCGTGGGACGAAGAGTTCTTGCAAGCGGCGCTGCTACACGACGTGGGCAAGGGCATCGACCCGTTCGACCACGTCGGGGCCGGCGTGCAAGCGCTCGAAGGGCTGGTGACGGAGCGCACACTGTGGCTCATCGAGAACCACATGCTGGCGCTGGAATACAAAGCCGGCACGCTCGGGTTCCGGCAGTGCAAGCGGCTCGAAGCGCACGAGGAGTTCGAAGACCTGATGCTGCTGCGCGAACTGGACACGAAGGGCCGCGTGCCCGGTGCCCGCGTCTGCACGGTGGACCAAGCCCTCGACTACCTCCGCGAACTGGACCGCCAGAACAAGTGGAAGTGAACTGGCGCGCCGCGAGCCTTCAAGGTAGTAGGCACGCTCCGCGTGCCGTGTGTTCGGGCCGAGTCAGCTAACACAACGTGCGCGTTGCTCACCGCGCTCCGCAGAACGGCACGCGGAGCGTGCCTGCTACCTTGAGGACGTCGCGCCGCGTTGCTGACGCGGCGCGAACGACTTTTTCGTGCGCGCCTAGCCCACGAACAGCCCGCAGTACTTGTTCGCGTGGCTCGTCACCGGCTTCGGCGGGGTGACGCTCACCACGTCCGGCGCGCCGCCCTTCGGCAGGTCCGGCGTCGCGGGCAGCGGTGCGAAGGCCGGCTTCGCGCCGTCGCCCCGGTACTTCGGGCCGTCGTCGAACTTCGACAGCGCGACGTCCACCACCGACGCGAGGAACCCGAACGCCGGCTTCGCGAGCGCGGCCTTGGCGCTCTCCAGCAACTTCGTAACGCTCGGCACCTTCTTCGGCGGGGCCACGTCGATGATGGTGCCGGTCGCGTCGAAGCTCTTGCCGATCACCGCGGCGTTCGTCACGGCCGTGATGCGCAACCGCAGCGTCTCGCGGAACTCTTTCAGCGCGTCCGTGTTCAGTTGGACGAACAGGCTCGCCACGTTTTCGCCGTCCGCGAACGTCACCGTGTACGGCCCGGCGACGAAGTCGGTGCCCGCGGTCGCACTGCCGCCCACCACTTCGACCGTCGCGGTCACCGCGCCGTTGGTGCCGTTGCGGCGCACCATGATGAACTCGAGCGCTTCGCCCTCTTTGGCGCTCGCGGTGGTGTTGCCGAACGAGATGCTCCCGGCCGGGGCGTCGCCCAGCGCCAGCCCGCCCAGCGCCGTCGGTGCCGAGCCGAGGAAGGTAGCTTCGCCGGTGGCGAGGTCGATCTGGTAGTAGCCCGGCGCGCCGCTGACCGTGAGTACCGCGAACGCGCGCCCCGCGGCCGGGGTGCCGCTGGCGGTGACGCGCACGCCGCTGGGAATGTCGAACCCGCTCACCTCGGTGAAGTCCAGCGGCGCGCCGTCCAGCGTGACCGGCACCGGTTGCGTCTGCGTGCCGTTGTTCGGCGGCGTTTGGATGAACAGCGCGTTGCCGATCGGGTCCAGCCCGTACTGCGAGGTCACGCCGCCCGTGAGCGACTGGCCGAAGGAGTTCGTGTACGCGGTGCCGCCCAACCCGGTCACGCCGAGGCCGCTGATCGCGCCGTCCGGGTTCGTGCCCGCGACCGCGGCGTTGCCGTCCACGGCGGTGCCGGTGTTCGGGTTCAGCCGGAAGTTCAGCCCGGTGCTCGTCACGACGCGGATGCGGTCCACGGTCGGGTTGAAGTCGAACCCGAAGCCGCCCGCGGGCAGATCGACCGGCGCGCCGGTCGCGTCCACGAGCGCGATCGCGCCGGTGGTCCCGGCAACGGCCGCGGTCGCGGTGCCCAACTGCGGGTCGATCAGGTACAGCGTCGCGGTGTTGGTCGCCGCGTTCACGCCGAGACCGTACAGTTGGCCGGTCGCGGGGCGGTAGTCGATGCCGACGAGCGCTTCGCCCGCGGCCACACCGGTCACGGTCACGGTCGCGCCCGGGATGCTCCCGACGGTGAACGTGTTGAAGCGGATCAGTTGCGAACCGTCCGCGGTCAGCGCGACCGCGGGGAACCCGATGTAGTTGTGGTTTATGGCGAGGCCGAGCGCCGGCACTTTGCCGTTGGCGAACGTCCCGACGAACGTCGCCGCACCGCTCACCAAGTCGATGCGGTACAGCCCGGTCTTCCCGCGGGCTTCCAAGAGCGCGAAGGCGTCGCCGCCGGCGACCGGCGCGCCGCTGGTGCTGACGTTCACGCCCGCGGCGATGTCGAAGCCGGTCGCACTGCTGAAGTCGAACGCTTTGCCGTTCAGCGTCACCGCGATCGGGTTCACCTGCGTGCCCGCGTTCGGCGGGTTTTGGATGCGGATGCTGTTCGTCGCGGCGTCGATCACGTATTGGGTCGTGATGCCGCCGTTGTTCGGTTCACTGTTCGTGTAAGCCGCGCCGTCGACGAGAGCGGGCGCGCCAGCCGTGTTGATCGGCGCGTCGGTTTGGGTGCCCGCAACGGCCGCGTTGCCGTCTACCGGTGCGCCGGTGTTCGGGTTGATGCGGAAGTTGAGCGAGCCGGCGACGACGCGGACGCGGTCCACGGCCGGGTTGAAGTCGAAACCGTAGCCGACGAGCGCCGGGTCCGGCAGGTCGACCGCGGTCGTGCCGTCGGTGGTGTACCGCACCGAACCGGGCGCGCCGACCGACGTCGCGACGCCGGTGCGCGCGGAAATCGCGTACAGCGTCGCGGTGTCCGCGCCCGCGTTCACGCCGAGGCCGTACAGGTAGCCGTTCTGCGCGCGCACATCGATGCCGACGAGCGTTTCGCCCGCGGTCACGCCGGTGATGCCGATCGTGCTCACCACCGACGGGTTGTCGAGGTCGAACGAGTAGAGCGTGGTGCCGCTCAGCGCGAACGCCGTCGGCGGGGCGACGACGGTGGTGGGCGTAAGCCGGTCTTCGAGCCGTTCGACGGACAGGCGCGCGCTCGAGCGCGGGGCGAAGGCGGTTCCGCAGGACGACCTCTGAGGGGGAAATCGCGGGGGGTCGCACCGGGACCGTGCGACACGGAACAGGTTTACCAGAATGCAAGCGAACCCGGGGTGAAATCCAAAAGTGGGCCGCCAATTCTGTCGGGAAATCGGTCAAATTCGCGCAACGTGCACAACCGCGCTACGAGAAGTTAGCGCGGGTCACTTCGACTCCGCCACGAGGTACTTCTGCACGAACCCTTCATCGAGCGTCACGCCGAGACCGGGCCGGTCGGGAACCTCCATCCAGCCGTTCACCGACTGCACCTTTTCGTGGGTCAGGTCGTGGCGCAACGGTGAATCCTCGACGCAATCTTCAAACAGGAAGGCGTCGCGGCAGGTGCTCAGCCAGTGGATGCTCGCCGCGACCGTGAGCGGGCTGGTGTAGCAGTGGTTGCACAGCCGCGCCCCGATCTCTTCGACGCGCGCGCGAATGTAGCTCGCGTCGGTGAACCCGCAGCGCGAAATGTCCACTTGGTACACGTCGAGCGCGCGGCGGTCGATCAGCGGGCGGAACGACTCGCGCCCGCACTCCCCTTCCCCGGCCGCGATCGGAATCGGTGAGCGGTCGCGCAGCCACACGTAGCCGTCGATGTCCGCTTCCTGAAGCGGCTCCTCGAACCACTCCGGCTTGTACTCCGCGAAGGCGTGCGCGCGGCGCAGGGCCGTGCGCGCGTCGTACACGCACCCGGCGTCAATCAGGAGAGTCGCATCCCGAAGCCCTTCTCGGGCACCGCGCACGAGGTCGATGTCTACGGCCTCTGAGGTGCCCATCGGTTCCCAACCGAACTTCACGGCGGTGTAACCGGCACTGACCCACTTGCGGGCGATGTCCGCGGTTTCCTTCCCGTCGCGGCCGAAGAGGATGGACGCGTACCCGCGCACGCGGTCGTGGCGCTTGCCGCCGAGCAACCGGTGGATCGGTTGCCCGAACGCTTTGCCCTTCAAATCCCAGAGCGCCATATCCACGGCCGCCATCGCCGTGATGCCGACGGCGGTGCGCCCGAAGTACATCGTGCGCCGGTACATCTTCTGCCACAGGCGCTCGTGCTCGAGCGGGTTTTCGCCCACGAGCAACTGCCGCAGCCCGCACGCGATGTTGTGACTGAACGGGGCATCGATGATCGCCTTCACCACCTCCGGCGACGAATCGGCCTCGCCGACGCCCTCAAGCCCGTCGTCGGTGCGGACGCGCACGAGCACCGAATCTTGGCTGCTCGCGGTCTTCGCGGTGACGTTCGGAATGCGCAGAATCTGACAAACAACCTGTGCGATTTTCATGGAAGACTCAAAACGGAGAATGGCCGCAAAAGTGCACAAAAGACACAAAGAAGACAGAACGAGAGGAGCGATTTCAACTCTTTTCTTCGTTCTTCTTTTGTGCCTTGTGTGCTTTTTTGCGGCCATCATTCTTCTGTTACGGCAACTGGCGCGGGTCCACGTCGTGCGCGACGCACGCCACGCAATCGCCCTGCGCGACCACCGACGGCGCGCGGGTCGCGAGCAGCACGCCCGCGGTGTGCGCGAGCACTTGCACCGGCACGCGGTCGGGGCGCTCGAGGAAGTGGATCGCGCCGACCGGTTGGCCGGCGTCCACGTTCTCGCCGAGCGGGACGAGGTTCTCGTACACGCCCGATTCCGGCGCGAACCGGTAGTCGTCCCAACTGAGTGCCTGCACCCACCGCGTCGGCCCCAAGCCGAGCAGTTCGCGCGTAACGGCCACACCGGGCAGAATGCCGAAGTGCTTCAGCACGTTGCGCAGGCCCATCTGCGTTTGCGCGTGAACGGTTGCGGTCACGTTTTCGCTCCCGCCCATCTCGGTCGTGATGACGATTTTGCCCTGATTTTCCGCTTCAACGGGAAGCAACCCGGTGCCGGCGATGTCCGCGTACAGGAAGCAGAAATCGGTGTTCCACGCCTCGGTTCCTGCCAGCATCGCGGTTCGCTGCGGGCCGTTCGGCACGAGGTGCATGTGCGCGCACGGCTCGAAGTCGAGACTGCGCCCGCCGGTGTGAATGTCGATCACGATGTCCGCGAGCGGGAACAGCACGCTGCTCAGGTAGTGCGCCAACACTTCGCTCGGCGCGCCGGCCGGGTTGCCCGGGAAGCACCGGTTGAAGTTCTTGCCGTCGAGCGGCGAGAGGCGCGTCGCGGCCTTCGCCCCGGGCATGGTGAGAGTAGGAATCAGGATGAGCCGGCCGTTCACCTGCGATTCGTCGATCTCGCGCAACAGGCGCATCACCGCGATCTGGCCGGGGTACTCGTCGCCGTGGTTGCCGGCGAGCACGAGCGCCGTCGGCCCGGTGCCGCGCGCGATCACGCACACGGGTACCATGAGGTTCGCCCACCCGCCGAGGTTGTACGAGTACGGGACGTACAAGTGCCCGTAGTGCTTACCGGGAGAGCCGAAATCGACCGTGGAACGGACCGGGGATGCGGACACGGCGGGAACCTCTGTGGCGGAATTGGGACATGCTACCGCGGCGCGCGGTGCCGCGATACAATCCGCTTCGCAACTTCTCTGGAAAGAGGCCCGCCCGTGGAACACCGACACGTGACCGAAGAGCAGCTCATGGAGCTGTTCCAAGTGGACGAACGCGGACTGCTGTTCGTGTCGCCGGAGATTCTCGATTGGGCCCCGCTCGCGGCCCAGAAGATCAAGCTCGTCATCGACCTCGAAGGCACCATCGACCGCGACGTGCCGACGGTGCCGAACAGCCTCATCTACGTGTACTTCCCGTTCGACGACGCGGGCCTGCCGGACTTGGTGAAGCTGCACGCGCTCGGCCGGCTCGCGGCGGAGATGATGAACGCCGGCTACGCGGTGCTGATCCATTGCAGCATGGGCCTGAACCGGTCGCCGCTGATGGCCGGCGTGGCGCTCACGCACTTCGGCCTCACCGGGGCGCAGGCCGTGGAGCAACTGCGCCGCAAGCGCGACGGCGCGCTTTACAACGAGGTGTACGCGAACTACCTCGCCTCGCTCCCCGCGTACGACGACGCGCGCCCCACCACCTGAACAGTTTGTTGACCCGCGGCGCGGCGTCGCGTACCTTCGGCACAACTCTCCGAGGAACCGCCGATGATCTCCCGCCGCGAAGCCCTCGCACTTCCCGCCGCACTCGCCCTTCCTCACGTCAGTTTCGCCGCCGACGGCGACGACCCGACGCGCGTCTTCACCGACGGCAAGAAGCCCACCGACGTGCGCCTCGGCCCGCCCAAGACGCTGAACGACTACTTCCCGTTCGTCGTGCCGAAAACGAAAGAGGCGTGGGAGGCGCGCCGGAAACAGTTGCGCGAGCAACTTCTCGTAGCGAACGGGCTGTGGCCGCTGCCGGAGCGCACCCCGCTGAACGCGACCGTTCACGGCTCGCGCGACATGGGCGCGTACACCATCGAAAAAGTGTTCTTCGCCAGCACACCGGGGCACTACGTGTGCGGGAACCTGTACCGCCCGAAGGCCGACGACAAGTTGGTGAAGCGGCCCGGTGTGCTGTTCGCGCACGGGCACTGGGCCAACGGCCGGTTCCACGACGCGGGCGAAGCCGCCGCGAAGAAGAGCGTCGCCGAGAAGGGCGAACCGGACATGGACCGCGGCCGGTTCTTCATGCAGGCGCTCCCGGCCACGCTCGCCAAGTTGGGCTTCGTCGTGTTCCAGTACGACATGGTGGGCTACGCCGACAGCACCGCGATCCCGCACCGCGAGGGGTTCCGCGACGCCGAAGCCGAACTGCGCCTGCAGAGCCAGATGGGGCTTCAGACGTGGAACAGCCTCCGCGCGCTCGACTTCCTCGCGGGCCTGCCGGACGTGGACCCCAAGCGCCTCGGTATGACCGGCGCGAGCGGCGGCGGCACGCAAACGTTCATCACCGCGGCGCTCGACGACCGCCTCTCGGCCGCGTTCCCGGCGGTCATGGTGAGCACCGGGATGCAGGGCGGGTGCGTGTGCGAGAACTGCTCGCTTTTGCGCGTCGGCACCGGGAATGTCGAAATCGCGGCCATGTTCGGCCCGAAGCCGCAAGCGATGAGCGCCGCGAACGACTGGACGAAGGAGATGATGACGAAGGGGCTGCCGGAGTTGCAGCAGCTTTACGACCTGTACGGAGCGAAGGACAAGATCGCGGTGCGCGCGTGGCTCGAATACGGGCACCAATACAACGTTCACGCGCGGCAGATGATGTACTCGTGGTTCCTGAAGCACCTTCAAGACAAGACCGCGGACGTGACCGAACCCGCGTTCAAGCCGGTGCCGCCTAAGGAACTGAGCGTCTTCGACGACAAGCACCCGCGGCCGAAGGACGAGCTGAACGCGAAGGCGCTCCGCGCCGAATTGACGAAGGCGAGCGACGAGCAAATCGCGAAGCTGGTGCCGAAGGACGCGGCGAGTTTAGAGGCGTATCGCGCGGTAGTCGGAAGCGCGCTGCGCGCGATGGTGAGCAGCGAACTGCCGAAGGCCATCGCGGTGCGCGGCGGGCCGTTTGAATCGAAGGTGGACGGGCTGACGGTACATCGCGCGGTTCTCGGGCGCGCCGACGAGAAAGACGCGGTACCGGGGTGTGGGGTGTTCGGGCCGAAGTTCACCGGCGCGAAGGCCGCGATCTGGCTGCACCCGCGCGGCAAGGCGAGCCTGTTCGACAACGGCAAGCAAGTGCCGGCGCTGAAGGCACTCACCGACGCCGGGTTCGCGGTGGTCGCCCCGGACCTGCTCGGCACCGGGGAACAGCAATTCGCGAAACCGTTCGCGGTGGACAAGGGCTTCGCCGGGTACACCTACGGCTACAACCGCAGCCCGCTCGCCAACCGCGTTCACGACGCGCTCACGTTCCTCGCATTCGGCACCACGATGTTGAAGGCGAAGACGCTCGCGCTCGTCGGCTGGAACGAGTTCGGCCCGATCGCGATTCTGGCGAAGGCGCTCGCGGGCGACGCGGTGGCGAAGACCGCGGCCGACCTGAACCAGTTCGACTTCGCCAAGATCACCGACCCCGCGGACCCGATGCTGCTGCCGGGCGCGGTGAAGTACGGCGGGATGGGGGCGTTCCTCGCGCTGTGCGCGCCGGGCGAGGTGCTCGTTCACAACGAGAAGGGCGTCGATGTGAAGGTCTCGCGCGCGGCCTACGAAGCGGCCGGGGCGGCCAATAAGCTAACGCGCGTCCCCGACAAGCTCGACCCCGCGAAGGTGGTCGAATGGCTCGTGAAGTGAGGCGCTTGTGACTCGCACGCTGCTGGTCCTGTTCGTCGCGGGCGCGCTCGTGTGGGGCCGCACGGCGCTCTACACCGTGGACGTGGCGGAGTTCGTGTACGTGACGCGGTTCGGCGAGCGCGTCGCGGTCCACGACGGCGGCACCGACGCCGGGTTGCACCTCAAAGCGCCGTGGCCGGTCGATTCCGTGCTGCGCATCGACCGGCGGGTGCAGTCGTTCGACCTGCCCGCGATCGAATCGCTCACCCGCGACCCGGTCGCGCGCACCGTCGATAAGACGCTCGCGGTCGACGCGTTCGTGACGTGGAAGGTGCCGGACGCGGAGGCCGCCGACCGGTTCGTGCGGTCGCTGCGCACGCCCGAACAGGCGAAAAAGATTCTCGGGCCGCTCATCAACGGCCGGCTCGCCGCGGTCATCAGCACGATGCCCATCGACGACCTTATCGGCGTCGGCGACGCGCAAGCGGCCCTCGTGGGACTCGGCGGCGGCGCGGCGGCGGGGCTACCGGACGCGACGTTCCGCGCCGAAGACGCCCGGTTCCTCGACGACCGCATTGAGCGCGTGCGCCGCCGCCTGCTGGGGCTGGAAGGGCTAGCGGGCGGCGACGCGCCCAAGGGCGACGACGTGCGCGCGAAGGCGCTCGCGGAGTACGGCATCGAGATCGTGGACGTGCGCGTGCGCCGGTTCAGCTACCCGGAGACGGTGCGGAGCAGCATCGCGGAGCGCATTCGGAGCGAGCGCGCGAAGAAGGCGGCCGACTACGAGAGCGAGGGCCGCCGGCGGGCCGCGGAGATCGTCACCGACGCCGACCGCACCGCGCGCACCATCGAGGCCACCGCCCGCGCGGAAAAGACCACGCTCGAGAGCCGGGCCGGCGCGGAAGCCGCGGTGATTCGCAGCAGCGCCTACGAACGGGACCGCGACTTCTACCTATTCCTCGAAAGCCTGCGCTCGTTCCGCAAAGTGGTGTCGAGCAGCCGCGACCTGATGCTCCTGAGCACGAAGCACCCGCTGATGCGACCGCTCGCCGGCCCGCCGGTCGCACCGCCCCCGCAACCGAAGTGACGCGGCGCGACGCTCAAATGACATTGATTCACTCGTTCCCCGAGTGGTTCACCCGCTCCGCACGTTGGTTCACGCGACGGGGTGTGCGCCTCCGCGTGAACCAATGAGAGTCGAACTCGGAGGAGGCCCGGTGAGGTTCCGCTACCTGTTCGCGCTGTCGCTCGTCGCGTACCTGCTCACCGGTGTGTATCAGGTGGGGCCGGACGAGCGCGCCGTCGTGAAGCGGTTCGGGCGCGTCGTGGCGCGCCCGGGGCCGGGGCTGAACGTCGGCGCGCCGTGGGGCATCGACCGCGTCGAGCGCGTGCCGGTGCGCGCCGCGCGCCAAGTGCGCGTCGGCTTCGACCCGGACGCGCCGCCCGCGGACGCGCCGGACGCGCTCCCGCCCGGGCAGTTGCTCACCGGCGATCAGAACCTCGTGAACGTGCAACTCGTGCTCGACTACTCCGTCGGCGAGGGCGACGACGACCTCGACAACTACGTGCTGCACCGCGGCGGCGCGGAGGCCGCACTCGCCCGCGCCGCCGAAGCGCTCGCCGCGGAGTGGGCCGCGGGCCGCACCATCGATCAGGTGTTGCTCACCGGCAACTCGGCGCTCCCGGTGTGGGTGATGGACCGCCTCGCGGGGCGCGTCGCGGACCAAAAGCTCGGCGTGCGGGTCCTGCGCGCGAACGTCGGGGTGTTGGCCCCGCCGGACGAAGTGCGCCCGGCGTTCGACGCGGTAAACCAAGCGCAGACCGCGATCCGCACGCGCGAGACGCAAGCGCGCCAAGAGGCCGAGGTGCGGCTCAGTACGGTGCGCGCGCTGAAGTACAAACTCGAACAAGAGGCCGCGCAGTTCCGCGACGAGCAACTCGCACAAGCGACCGCCGACGCGACGGCGTTCGAAAACGAATTGGCCGCCTACCGTACCGCCGCGCGGACCAACCGCGACGCGCTCGCGGCGCTGTGGTGGTTCGAGATGCAACTCGCGCTCGACGCGCTGGCCGGGCGCGGGGGCGAGGTGAAACCGCTCGACCACTACTTACAGAGCGGCGAACTGAACATTTACGAGATGACGAAGTTCTTCGGCGCGCCGCGCCGCTGAGCGCGCGCGGCGGGACGCCGGCGGTCCCGGGGTTACGCCTCGGCCGTCGCGCGCATCGCGTGCCACACGGCTTCCACGTCCGCGCGCTCGGTGGTCAGGCTCCCCACGCTCACGCGCACCACCCACCGGCCGTCGAGTACCGCGGGGGTGACGTACGCCGCCCCGCTCGCGTTCAGCCGCTCGGCCCAGTCGCGCGTGTGCGCGTCGAGCGCGTCGCCGCTCAGCCCCGGCGGTTCGTGCCGCGCGCACACCGTCTGAAGCGGAACCAGGGCGACCACCTTCCAGTGCGGGGCCGCGCGCACCTGCTCCGCGAGCCACGCGGCGTTCGCGATGTCCCGGCGGAGGCGCTCTTGCAACCCGCGCACGCCCTCGGAACGGAAGAGGAACCACAGTTTCAGCGCGCGGAACCGGCGGCCGAGCGGGACGCCCCAGTCGCGGTAGTTCGGCGCGCGACCGTCGGCCGCGGTGCGTAGGTAACTCGGGCTGGTGCTCATCACCCGCACCAAGTGTTCCGGGTCGCGCACGTAGTACAGCGAGTTGTCGAAGGTCGAACCGAGCCACTTGTGCGGGTTCAGCACGAGCGAATCGGCGCGCTCGATGCCGTCCCACATGTGCCGGCACTCGGGCAGAAGCATCGCGCTTCCGGCCATCGCCGCATCGACGTGCAACCAGAGCGAATGGCGCTCCGCGACCTCCGCGATCGCGCGCACCGGGTCGAGCGCCGTGCTCGCGGTGGTGCCGGTGGTGGCGACGACCGCGCACGGGCGCGTCCCGGCGGCACGGTCGGCGCGCACGAGTTCGTCGAGGGCGCGCGGGTCGAGCGCGAACGCGGAATCGGTGGGGACCGGGCGCACGTTGGCGCGCCCGAACCCGGCCAAGAGCGCGGCCTTCTCTATTGAAGAGTGCGCGTGCTGCGAAGCGTAGACGGTGAGGGCCGCCGGTTCGCCTTGCAGCCCGCCGCGCCCGAGTGCGAAGTTCGTCGTGCGCTCGCGCGCGCAGATCAGAGCGACCAGCGACGCGGTGCTCGCGGTGTCGTGAATCACGCCGCTCCACGCCGCCGAAAGGCCGACGGCCCGGCGCAGCCAGTCGCAGCACACTTCCTCCAACTCGGTGAGCGCCGGGCACGCCTGCCAGTTCAGGCCGAGCACGCCGAGACCGCTGGAGAGAAGGTCGGCGAGGACCGCGGGCAGCGCGCTGTTCGCCGGGAAGTAGCCGCAGAACCGCGGGTGCTGCCAGTGCGTGAGCGCCGGCAGGATCACGCGCTCGACGTCCGCGAGGACGCGCTCGAACGGCTCGGGCTCGAGCGGCGGCGCGGGCGGGATCAGCGCGCGGGTGTCGCCGGGGTTCGTGGCGGCGCGCACCGGGCGCGCGGCGACCGTTTCGCGGTAATCGGCGATCAGGTCGACGAGTTGGTGGCCGAAGGTGCGGAACTCGGCGGGTGTCATGCGGCTACTTCCACTCGGGCACGATGACGACGATGTCCGCGGAGCGCGGCCCGCCGTTGGGGAGGCCGCGCCCGCCCGCGTCGATGCGGTCCGGGCCGACGCTCCACAAGATCGCGCGCCCGGGGGCGACCGGCAACTGTTCGCCGGGGATGAGCGTCTCGCCGCGCTTCTGGCGGCTCTCGTTCGTCACGGAGAGGAGCGTTTCGCCCGGCGAGATGCGGTACCCGAGCGGTTGGCCGTCGAGGTACGGGTCCGGCGGCAGTGCCGCGAGGTAGCCGCGGGCGACCAGTTCGTCCGCGCGCTCGGGCAGCGCGCCGCGGTCCAGTTGGTGCGCGCGGAGCGCCGCTTTGAGTACGAGGAACCGCTGCGCGGCGCGCAGGTGCTGTTCCGGGTCGGCGAGCTCGAAGTTCGGGCGCGCGCCGAACAGCAGCCGGCGGCCCGGGCGCCCGTCGGCGAGGCGCACGAGGTTCACGCCGCCCGCGCCGATCGGTTCGCCGTGATACCCGAGCAGCCGCCGGGTGCGCTCGCGCTCCCACGGCACGGTCCACGCGAGGGCGAGCAGATCGGCCTCCGGGGCGACCTCTTCGGGCGGCACGCCGACCGGCGCGAGTTCGGTGGCGAACCACTGCCCCGGGGCGACGAGGATCGCGCGCGAGACGTACCGGTCCGCGAGCAGGTGCTGGCGCAGGTCGACCGGCCCGGCGTCGGCGCTCGCCACCAGCGCGGCGAGCGCCGCGGCGCGGTCCGCGCGGCGCTCGCTGTTCTCCAGCCAGCGCTCCGCGGCACCGGTGGCGGAGCGCTCCAGTTCGATCGCCACTTCCAGCGCGCGCACGCCCCCGCCGCGCCGCACGCACCGCGCCAGCGCGGCGACCGTGCGGTAGTGCGGGGCGAACGCCGTGTGGTCGCCCCGCGCTTGCGCCTGCAAGCCGCGCGCGAGGAGCGCGTTGCCCAACCGGCGCGCGTTTTCGAGCGCCTGCGCGGTGGCGGCGGGCGCGCCCACCAGTTGCGGCGGCTCGAACGGACCGACGGGGCGCTCCGCCGCGGCGCGGGCCAGCACGGGCCACGGGTCGTCGGCCCCGGGCGCCTTGGCCTCGGCGCTCAGCTCGTCCAGCCAGCCGTCGAGGTCGTCGTCTTTGGGCCACCCGGTGCGGAGCGCGGCTTCGACGCCGTCTTCCATGCGCGAGCGGAACCGCGGGTCGCCCGGCTCGCGCCGCGCGGCGGTCTGCTGCGCGGCGCGAGCGTACCGCTCCCCGGCCATCTTGAACTCGCGCCCGGCCACGTTCTGGTCGTAGTTCGGCAGCGCGTCGGCGAACGCGATGTCGTCCTCCCCGTCGGCCCGCTCGGGCACTTCCAGCGCGCGGTACGCGACGCCGGCGGCGCACGCCAGCGCGCACGCGACCGCCCCCCCGCCCAGCGCGCGGAGCGGGCCGCGGGTCTGGAGGCGGTCCGCGGCCCACGCGCGCAGCACCACTCGACCGGTGAGCAGAGCCAGCACCGCCGGCGGCCACACCTGCCAGTGCGACAGCCCGCCCGCGAGCAGCGACGGCCCCCACAGCACCGCGCCCACGCCGCCGAGCATCGCCGCCACGCCGCACGCCACCACCAACTTGCGGAACAGCAGCCCGCACAGGTGCCCGGCCGCGAACCCGTACGCCGCGGGCACGAACAGGTACTTCCACCCCTGCGGGCCGAGTTCCGCGAACAACCGCGACTGGAACGCCGCGCTCAGGATCGGCTGCCCGTAGGCGAACCGGTTCGCGTTCGAGAGTTGCGTGCGCACCAGCGCCGGCAGCGCGAGTAACACGAGGAGCCACACCGCGAGCAGCAGGTGCGCGGCCACTTTCACCGCCCACGCGCGGCCGATCGGGAGCCGCTGTTCGCCCCAGTACAGCGCGCGGCCGTGAGCCTGTTCGTCGCCGAACACGGTCACGCCCGTCAGCACGCCCGCGGCCAGCGCCAGCGGCGGCCACACCAGCACCGGGCGCAGCTCCGGCAGGAGCAGCGCGCCGCCCAGCGCCAGCGCGAGGGCGGACAGCACGAGCGCCAGCACCCGGCCTTGGCGCACCACGAGCCACACGAGCGCGCCGTACCCGTGGCGCTCGCGGCGGTGGGCCTGCGCCGGGTTGGGCGCACCGGGCGCGAGCGGGTCCGTGTCCCGCGCGCGGTCCGGGGCCGTGAACGACCGCAGCGACCACAGCACCGGGAGCGCGATCATGAGGACGACGAACAGCACCCAGCCGCCGGTGCTCGGCATCCCGGTGCCCGGCACCCCGGCGAACAGTACGATCGGGAACAGTACGACGAACGCCGTCGCGGTTCCGGCGACCACGCTCACGCCCACCGCGCCGAGTGTGGTGCGGGCGAGCGTGGAGCCGAGAGCGCCCCACGCGAACGCGAGGGTGCCGTACACCGCGAGCCGGGTCGCGAAGCCGAAGTCCGTCACCCCGCACACCACCGAAACGGCGACCAGCGCCCCGGCGACCAGCGCCGCCAGTGTCAGCCCGGCAACGAACTTCGCGCCCCACAGCGGCCCGCGGGCGACCGGCAGTGCGTCCAAGAACAACATGGTGCCGGCTTCTTTTTCGAACGCGAACAGCGCGCCGCCGCACACCGTGCCCGCGGTGACGACCAGCATGAGGGTAAGCAACCGGGCCGCGCCGAGGTACCCGACGAGGTTGGACGGCGACGCGCTCGTGCTCGGCGGGTCGCCGAACACGGACGCGGCGATGATGAGCGCCCCGCCCAGCACGGCGAGCAGGACCGCGATGAGGCCCTGTTCGCGCAGCTCCTTCCACACCACCGCCTTGACCACGGGCACTCCCTCAGAAGTGAATCAGTCGCCGGCGCGCGTGACGAGCGGGGGCGCGTCCGCTTTCGGGCGCGCCATCAGCCCCGCGTACACCTCTTCGAGCGTCGCGGGCGCGTCCTCGATGTCGCTCAGGTCCGGGCGGCGGTGCAGCGCCGCGACCGCGTCGCCGACCGGGTCTTGCACCAGCACCTGCCAGAACCGGCCGGTCGCGGACTTCTCCAGCACCGTGCCCAGCGCGCCCGCGTCCGGCGGCGCGTCGGTACACCGCATGCTGATCCGCCGGAACCGCTTGCGCACCTCTTCGAGCGTGCCGTGGAGCAGCATCTTGCCGTCGCGCAGCAGTCCGACGTGCGTGCAGGCGCGTTCCAGTTCGGCGATGGAGTGCGAGGTGATGAACACCGTGCGCCCGCCGGCCGCGAGGTTCACCAAGCTGGAGAGGAACTCGCGGCGCGTCAGCAGATCGAGACCGGACGTCGGTTCGTCGAGCAGCAACACTTCCGGGTCCGGGGCGAGCGCCAAAGCGAGGCCAACTCTTGCGTACCCGCCCTTCGAGAGGTCTTTCAGTTTCTTGGCGGGGTCGAGCGCGAGCCGCTGAACCCAATCGCGGAACCGCGCGAGGAACGGCCCGCGGTGGAACGACGCCGTGAACCAGCCGATGTTGTCGACGGTCATCCAGTCGTAGAACCGCGGGCGCTCCGGCATGTAGCCGACGCGGTGCCGCAACTCGGTGGCGTGCGCCCAGCAGTCCATGCCGAGAATGGTGGCGCTCCCGGAGTCCGCCGGCGCGAGGCCGGTGAGCACGCGCATGGTCGTGGTTTTGCCCGCGCCGTTGTCGCCGAGAAAGGCGTACACCGCGCCGGCCGGTACGCGCAGGTTCAGCCCGCTCAGGGCGGTCTTCCCGCGGTACTCGACGACCAAGTTGCTGATTTCGATGGCAGCGTCCGACATCTCGCCTCACGCGCGCGCGAAGTACTTGTCTTTGACTTGCGGGTTCACCACCCAGTCCGCCGGCCACTCGCCCGCGAGCAACTTCACGATCGCGCGGGCCGGCAGCCGGGCCATGTCTTGGCGCGACTGCTCGTCCACGCCCGCGGTGTGCGCGGTCAGCAGCACGTTGTCCAGTTTGAACAGCGGGTGATCGCCGGGCGGTTCGGTCTCGAACACGTCGATGCCCGCGCCCGCGATGGTCTTCGCGTTCAGCGCGTCGAGCAGGTCGCCTTCGTGAACGATCCCGCCGCGCGCCGTGTTCAACAGAAACGCGGTCGGCTTCATCAGCGCGAGCGTCTCGCGGCGCATGATGTTCTTCGTGAGCGGCGTTTTGGGAACGTGCAGCGTCACGATGTCCGAACGCTTCAGCAGCTCTTCGAGCGGAACGAACGTCACGTTGTGCGCTTTGGCGAACTCGTGGTCCGGTTCGATCTCCGTCGCCAGCACCTCAAGGCCGAACGGCACCGCGCGCCGCGCGACCGCTTTCCCGATGCGCCCGAGGCCGACGATGCCGAGCGTCTTGCCCCGCAAATTCCCGACCGCGCGCCGCGGCCACAGTTTCGCGCGCATTTCGATGTCTTGCTCGCGGAGCTTGCGGGAGAGTGCGAGCATGAACATGAAGGCGTGTTCGGCGACGGCTTCTTGGTTCGTGCCGGGCGCGTAGCACACCGCGACGCCGCAATCGGTCGCGGCTTGCAGGTCCACGGCGTCGTAGCCGACGCCGGCGCGAGCGATCACCTTCAGCCCGGCGGCGGCGGCCTTCTCGATCACGGCGCGGGTATACGGCTCACTACCCGCGAGCGTCGCCACGCACCCCGGCAACTGAGCGAGCAGTTCCTCGACGCTCATCTGCTGTTCGGTGTGCGTGTAGTTCCGCGGCGGGTACTCGATTTCGTACCCGGCCTCGCGCAGAATCGGACCGTACGTGAATTCGATCTGCCGGAGCGGGGCGGGCGCGACCAGAACGCGGCGGCTCATGTGCGGTGGTCCGAGCGAAACGGAAGAGTGTAGCGAGTAGGATACAGGTTCGGGTCCGGTATACAAAGCAGAGAGTTTCCGAACCCGTGCGTAGGATGGTGTGTCCTGTCGCCAAGCCTTTCGGGGCGATTTTTGAACGATTTGTGAACGGTGGCGATTCAGTCTGTATCAATTGGGTTACTGAAGTGCGGGTTGGGGCGCGCCTCGACCCCCGTAGCGAAAGGAAACAGTCACCATGTTCCTTGACTGACGCGGTATCCCGGCTGATGATCGCAGTAGATGGCGCGGACGTCCCGCGCCAGCATCAGCCGGCATGGCACGGTCGCGAACCGACCTTCGGAGGCAAGCCCACGACAACGGCGATACTCATCCCCGTTCTGCCGCGGCACCGGCTTCCGGAGGCATCCCCCATGCCCTGAAGGAGGCCACTTGAACACCGCCACGTTGAGCACGGTGAACACGGTGCCCGCCCCGCAATCCGCTCCGCTGAGCACGGCCCTGCACCGGGCGTGTGTCGCGGCCCGTATCGCTGCCGATAACAAGGGCCGCGACGTGCTGGTTCTGGACATGCGGCCCTGCACGCCCCACTTCGACTTCTTCGTCATCGCCACCGGCACCAGCCGGCGCCAGTTGCACGCGATGGCGGAGGAGACCGACGCGGCCCTCCGCGCCGAAGGCGACACGCGCATCGGCATCGAGGGCTACGAAGCCAGCAAGTGGATCGTGCAGGACTACGGCGACGTGATGGTTCACGTGTTCGACCCGGACACGCGCGACTACTACAAGCTCGAAGAGCTGTGGGCCGACGCGATCCGCGTGGACTGGCAGAACGAAGAGTGAACCCCGCGAGCGGCGCGACGTCAGTCCGCCGGTAGCGCAACGCGACCGCAAGTGCGCACGGCGAATCGTCGTTGTGCAGCACCGGCAGACTGACGTCGCGCCGCTCGCTTCTCTATAACGAACCTGTCGGCCGCTCTGCCCCTCACTTGGGTGTCGGAGTCGGCCGACAGTCGCTTTCTGTGAGTGCTTTGGGCAAGCTATGAACCTGCTTTCGCACGTCCGCTCGCTGTTCGCACCCGCACTCGAAGCGCTCGTCCCGGACCGCGCCGCCCTGCCCGCTCTGCTGAACGCGATCAAGCCCGCCGCAGACGCGAAGAACGGCGATTACCAAGCCAACTGCGCGATGGCGCTCGCAAAGCAACTCGGCCAGAAACCGCCGGACGTGGCGAAGGCGATCGTCGCGAAGTTGCCGCCGAACGACGTGATCGAAGAACCCACGGTCGCCGGCCCCGGCTTCATCAACATCCGTTTGAAGACGGAGTTCCTCGCCCGCGCGCTGCGCGACATCGCCACCGACGAGCGCCTCGGTGTGGAACCGGCCGCGAAGCCCCGCACGTTCGTGATCGACCTGAGCGGGCCGAACGTGGCGAAGCCGCTGCACGTCGGGCACTTGCGCAGCACGATCATCGGCGACGCGCTCGCGCGCATCCTGCGCTTCTTGGGCCACACGGTCGTTACCGACAACCACCTCGGCGACTGGGGCACGCAGTTCGGCATCCTGCTGTACGGCTTCAAGAACCACCTCGACCGCGCCGCATTCGACGCCGACCCGGTGCGCGAACTCGCGCGCCTGTACGTCACGATCCGCAAGCAGTTCAAGAAGGACGACGACGAGGAAGACGGCCCGACCGACGATCCGCTGAAGAAGGCGTGCCAAGAGGAAACGGCGAAGCTGCACGCCGGCGACCCGGAAAACGTGGCGCTGTGGAAGCAGTTCATGCCCGCGTGCCTCGAAATGCTGCGCCCGATTTACGAGCGCTTGGACGTGAAGATCGACCACGCATTGGGCGAGAGCTTTTACAACCCGATGCTACCGGGCGTCGTGAGCGACATGCTCGCGAAGGGTATCGCTTTCGAGAGCAAGGGCGCGGTGGTGATCCCGAACGCGAAGGGCATCGTGCGCGACGACAGCAAGGAACACAAGAACGAAGAACCGCCGCCGATCATTCGTAAGCGCGACGGTGCCTTCACATACATGACGACCGACCTCGCAACGATTAAGTATCGCGTGGAGACATGGAAACCGGACGCGGTCCTGTATGTGATCGGTTCGCCGCAAGACCCGCACTGCCGCCCGCTGTTCGCGCAAGCGCAGCGCTGGGGGTTCGCGGACGTTGAACTGACGCACGTTCAGTTCGGTTCGATGCTCGATCCGGTCACACGCAAGAAGCTCTCCACGAGCGGCGGTGGCGCACCGGAGTTGGAACCGCTGCTCAACAAAGCTGCGGAACTGAGCCTCCAGAAGTACAACGAGAGCGTTTCCGACCGCCGCTCGCACGGGCACGATGTTCACGAACCGAGTGACGCGGAGAAAGCCGCTATCGCCGAGGCAGTTGGCGTTAGCGCGGTGAAGTACGCGGACCTGTGCCAACACCGCACCACGGATTACGTCTTCGACCTCGAAAAGATGACATCGCTTGCCGGCAACACCGCAGCGTACATGCAGTACGCCTACGCGCGCTGTCGGAGCATCTTCCGCCAAGGCGGGATCGACGACGCGACCGTTCGCGCGAACCCGCCAGCGGTGCGGCTCGCGGAACCGGGTGAGCGCGCGCTCGCGCTGCAACTGCTGCGCTTCCCCGAAGCGGTCGATGCTGCCGCGTCGGAATACGTCCCGCACCTGCTCACCGGCTACCTGTGGGACTTGGCGAAGAGCTTCAGCACATTCTTTGAAGCGTGTCCGGTGCTGAAGGCCGAGACGCCGGAACTGCGCGCGAGCCGCTTGCTGTTGGTCGATCTGGTGGGCCGCACGATCAAGCAAGCGCTCAACTTGCTCGGCATCCGCGTCGTCGAGCGCATGTAGAATACGAGTTCCACGTTCCAAGCGTTCAACTCTGGAACTCTGGAACTCTGGAACTCTGGAACTCCGAAAATGTTCGTTGATCGCGTCGAAATCTACGTGAAGGGCGGGGACGGCGGGCGCGGGGCCGCGACGTTCCGGCGCGAGAAGTTCGTACCCCTCGGCGGGCCGGACGGCGGCGACGGCGGCGACGGCGGCTCGGTGATCGTGCGCGCCGACCCGAACGCCGACAACCTCGCCGGCCTCACGATGAAGAAACACTGGAAGGCCAAGAACGGCGAACCCGGCATGGGCGCGAAGTGCGCCGGCAAGGCCGCCGAAGACGTGATCCTGCTCGTGCCGCCGGGCACCATCGTGCGCGACCGCGAACACGGTAACGTCCTCCGCGACCTCGTGAACCCCGGCGACGAAGTGGTCGTCGGCAAGGGCGGCAAAGGCGGGCGCGGGAACGTTCACTTCAAGAGCGCGACGAACCGCGCGCCGCGCCAGTTCGAGCCGGGCGAAGAGGGCGAGCAGCGCTGGATTTCGCTGGAACTGAAGGTGATCGCCGACGCCGGCTTGGTCGGGTTCCCGAACGCGGGCAAGTCTACGCTGCTCTCGCGCGTGAGCCGCGCGACGCCGGAAATCGCGTCGTACCCGTTCACCACGAAACACCCGAATCTCGGCATCGTTACGGTCGGTGACGGCGGGTTCGTGATCGCCGACCTGCCGGGCCTCATCGAAGGCGCGGCGCAGGGTGTGGGCCTCGGGCACGAGTTCTTGCGGCACGTCGAGCGCACGCGGGTGCTCATACACTTGGTGGAACCGTTCCCGTCGGACGAGAGCGACCCGATTCACAACTACCACGCGATTCGCAAAGAGCTGCGCGAGTACGCGGTCCCGCTCGACGGCCGCCCCGAAATCGTGTGCGTGAGCAAAGCCGAACTGCCGGGCGCGGACGAAGTGCGCGCGAAGCTCGCCGCCGAAACCGGGCGCGAGGTGCTGCTGTTCTCGTCCGTGACCGGCGAGGGGCTGCACACGCTCATCGGCCGCGTGACGCAGATGATCGCCGACCTCAAGCGCGAAGAGGCCGCGGCCGCGGCGCGGAAGAAGCCGACCGAGTTCCCGACCGAAGCCGCGATCCGGACTTCCGACTTCCAAACGACCGCAGTTCCGACGATCACGCCGCCAAACGAGGAGCAGCCGTGACGCCCGATGTGGTGGTGGACATCGGCAACACGCGCATGAAGTGGGGGTTGGTGCGCGACGGGAAGATCGCGCGTATGGCCGCGGTGCAAGCGCTGAACCCGGACGCGTGGACCGCGAAGGCCGCCCGCTGGAACCTGCAACCCGGCACCAAGTGGGTGCTGACCTGCGTGAACCCGAAACCGGTGTTGCCGTTCTTTCAGTGGGCCGAGGCGCGCGGCGACTCCGTGAAGGGCATCGCGAGCCACGAAGAAATCGGGCTTCCGCTCGCGGTCGATCAGCCGGAGCGCGTGGGCACGGATCGCCTGTTCAACGCGCTCGCCGCGACCCGCCGCGCGCCCGGCGTGCCCGTGGTCACGGTCAGCGTGGGCACCGCGGTCACGGTCGATTTCACGAGCGCCGAAGGCGTGTTCCTCGGCGGGCAGATTCTCCCCGGCCCGCAGTCGATGGCCCGCTCGCTCCGCGACTACACCGCGCGGCTCCCGCTCGTGGAAGCCGCGCCGATGGTGATGTCGGACTACTGCGGAAAGAACACGACCGACGCGATTCTGAGCGGCATCAACTCCGCGATCACCGGTGCGGTGTTCAACGCGGTGTGGCCGTTCTGCGACGAAGTGGGCGTGCCGGTGCGCGCGTTCCTCACCGGCGGCGGCGCGGACTTCCTGACCGCCGACGACTTCCCCGACGGCGTGGAAGACCTCACCTTCGACCCGCGCCTCACGCTCGACGGCATCCGCCTCGCTGCGGAGAACCTGCCGTGAGTGACACAACGGTGTCACTACTCACGCCGCCCGGCACGGCCGCGATTGCCGTAGTGGAAGCGCGCGGGCCGCTCGCGCTAGCCGTCGCCCGCGCGCTGTTCTCCAAACCGCTGCCCGAAGCGCCCGAAGTGGGCCAATTCTGGTTCGGCACGCTCGCGGGCGACGAAGTGATTCTCGCGGTCACGGAACCGGACGCGGTGGAAGTTCACTGCCACGGCGGGCCGCAGGTGGTGCGCGCCATCGTCGCAAAGTTCACCGAAGCCGGGTGCGAAGAGCGAACCCCTCGTCCTTCGGACGAGGGGTTCGAGTTGCTTCAGCGCGCTCCCACACTCCGCACCGCGAACATTCTCCTCGATCAACTCGACGGCGCGTTCGCGCGCGAAGTGCAGCGCCTCCTTGCATTACTCGAAACCGACCCCGCGAGCGCGGCCGAACCGCTGCACCAACTCGCGGACTTGGGGCACTCCCTCGGGCGGTATTTGGTGAGCCCGTGGCGGGTGGTGATCGCGGGCCCGCCGAACGCGGGCAAAAGTTCGCTCGTGAACGCGCTCGCGGGCTTCCAACGATCGGTAGTGTCGGAAGTGCCCGGCACCACGCGCGACGCGGTAAGTGTCCGCGTCGCGTTCGACGGTTGGCCGGTGGAACTGATCGACACCGCCGGCATACGCGACGCGACCGGATTGGAAGCCGAAGGCATCGAGCTGGCGCGCAAGGAACTCGAAACCGCGAAGCGCCTCGTGTGGGTGATCGACGCGACGGATCCGACCGCGCACGTTCCCGATTTCGACGACGCGCGGATTGTGGTTGCGAACAAGTGCGACCTGCCTTCCGTGCGCGAAGTCGAGGGCGCGATTCGCGTCTCGGCGCTGACGGGCGAAGGCGTGGCAGAACTGGCGCGCGCGATCGTGCAAGACGTGCCGCAAGTACCGCCCAGCGGAGCGGTACCGTACACGCCGCGGCTCATTGAGTTGGTGATTGATGCGTCGCGGGCGGCGCGTGACGGAAAGTGGGACCACGCCGCGGGTCTGCTGAGCGCGGCTCTCCAATAGGCACTACGAAGCGGTGCCGCGGAGGTCGGCGAGCATCTTGCGGCCGAGTTCCGGGTTCGTCATGTACACGAACGCCGCGTAGCCCATCAGCCGCGCGAGCGATTCACCCTCTTGCAGCGCTGCCCCGGTCTTCACCTTGTGGATCGCGGAGCGCAGTTGGCGGCGCAGCGTGCGCGACACGCGCGGCGGGGCGTCGCCGTTCACCACGAGGCCAGTCACGCTCTGCCGCCCACCGGTGCGGTGAACGCGGGTCTTCTCTTCCTTGACCGCGAACCCTTCGGCTTCCACGACGCGCTTCGCGCAACCCATCAGCGCGCCGAGCTTCGGCGACCCCTTGTGCTCTTGCGGCAGGCTGAACGTGAGGTCGTCGGCGTACCGCGTGTAGCGCCACCCGTACTTCGCCGCAAGACCCGCGAGCCGCCGGTCGAGCCGCAAGCACAGCGCGTTGGTGATCGCGGGGCTGGTCGGCGCGCCTTGCGGCAGGCACCGCGGGCCGAGCGAAACGTAATACGTTTGGCCCTCTACCTCCACCACTTCGCGCGGCGCTTCGGTACACACCTGCGCGAGCAGCGTGGCGATTTCGGAGCGGTAGCCGGCGCGCCGAAACACGCCGCGCACGCGCTTCACGGTCACCGTCGGGAAGAACTCCTTGATGTCCATTTTCAGCAGGAGCTTCGGGTTCTCGTGAACCTTCGCGTTGCTGAGAATCGAGCGGCCGACGAGGAACCCTTGCGCCGCGCCGTGAACCGGCAGGCGCTCAACGATGTTGTGCAGAATCCACCGCTGTGCCGCTTTCAGCCGCTTCTTCGGCGCCCAGATGGGGCGCTGTGTGCCGTCGCGCTTCGGGATCGTGAAGCGCACATAGTGCAGGTTCGTCGCGGCGTCGCGGTGGTACGCCATGCCCTTGAGTTGGCGAATCGTCACGCCGAGCGCTTCGGCGAGTTGGTCCGGCTTGTCGAGCGCCGGCAGTTCGTTTTCCGCCGCGCGCTCTTCGCTGTTCGGCGTGTCCCACTTGTCCGGCTTTGGTGTGTCGGTCCAGAACACGCCCTCGCCGAGGTGGACGATGTGGTTCGCCTTGTACGCGCCCCACGTCGCGCGGCGCAACTTGCGGCGCTCGTCGGCCTCTTGTTTGAGTGCCTTCTTGTAGGCGTCGCGCTCGCGGTCGGACATGGCGTCCGCGTCGCGGCGGGTGACGAGGAACCCGCGCTCGCGCAGTTGCCCGTCGATGTACGCCTTCATCCCTCCGGCTTGGACGATCAGCCGCCACAGGGTTTCGGTGTCGGGTGCGGGTGTGGTCGCGGTGCTCATGTGTGGTGTCGGCGAGGAGTTCACCGCGGAGACCGCAGAGAACGCTGAGAAAGCCAGTGAAATCAACGCAGTTGTCTTGCTCCGCGGTCTCTGAGGTCTCCGCGGTGAATGCCCTGCTCTACTCCGCGACGGCGTCCAAATAGCCCTTCGCGTCGAGGTCCGCGAGCTTCGCGAAGTACGCGAGCCGCGCGTCGGCCTCGGTGTTGAACTTCAGCGTTTGCAGCCGCATTGTTTGCCCGCTCAGGCCCCACCGGTACTTCACGCGGTCGCGCTCGAGCGAGATCTGCACGACGTGCTCGGTCGCGCCGACCCGCTTGGCGAACGCGCGCGTCTCGAACTTGACCGCGTCGCCGCTCGTGGCCTTCTTCGCTTCCTTTTCGGCGAACGCGAGCCGCAGCGCGATGAGGTGAACGCACGGCCCGGCCTTGATCCCGTGCTTGCGGAACGCCGCGCAGGTGCAAGTCACCTTCCGCACTTGGCCCTCGTCGGCGAGCACCATCTGCGGGCGGTAGTCGCGCTTGTCTTCGGTCACGCTCACGGTGCCGGTGAGTTCGAGGCCCACGCCCGCGATGCGGTTCTCGCCCGTGATGCGCACCGCTTTGCCGCGGGTCAGCAGGTCGTGCGCCTGTTTCTCGCGCTCGTTGCGGTATTGCAGTTTTTCGAGGTCGAGCGGTTGCCCGGTCAGCGGCCGGTAGCGGTACACGCCGCCGGCGATGTCGAACATCAGTTCGCCGTTCTGGCAGCCCGTTTGGAGCGCTTCCACGAGCGCCGCGCCCTTCACGCCGGTCTCGCGCGCGAGTTCCTTCGTGTCGGCTTTGGCCGCGCCCGCGAGGTAGCCGACAACCTTCTTCGTTTGCTCGCCGTCTTGCGTCTTGCGCGGCAGGAGCAAGTCGAAGCCGAGCGCGCTGGACCAGTTCGCGGAGGTGAACCCGGTGAGGCCGAGCGTGAGCGTGAACTCGCCGCACCGGAACACCCAGAAGCTGGGCAGCCCGCTGCCGAGCAGGTACACGTCTACACTCTGCACGAACGGGAGAATGCGTTTCACGGTCATCAGCCGGCGACGGCCCCACACGCGAATGAGGCGCGCGGCCTTCCCGCGGAACATGTCGCCGGTCGTCTCGAAGACCGTTTCCCACGGCTCCGCGACGATGCGCGGTTGCTGCGCCGGCACCAGTTCGAACCGCAGCCCGCGTTTCTTCCCCTTGCGGTCACCGTTCATCCGCAGGTGCCGCAGCACGTTGTACAGGTCCATCGGCGCGAGCTGAACGTGGTCGAACGGCAGCGTAGCGGCCGACTGCACTTGCAGGAACCCGCGGAGCCACGAGTCCGGCACCTGTATCTTTTTCTCCAACACGCCCTTGCGCGAATCGGCGTTCGGGGCCGCGCCGTCGTGCCCGATCGCGAACCGCGTGGCCCGGTAGCCGCGCACCTGCTGCACGCTCGAATACAGCGCGTCGCTGAAGTCGATGTTCGTGGTGCCGGGCGCGATCTCGCCAACGTCCGCGAAGGCTTCCCGCGAGAACGACAGGCACGCGTAGGTGCTTTCGTCTTTGCCGAACGTCTCGAACGCGATTTGGTCCGCGTGCACGGTCACGAGCGGGTCGAGGATGCCGAGCGCGTTCGGGTCGTTGCGCAGCATCCAATCGAAGTACGCCTGTTGCGCGTGCCACACGCCGAGCGGGGCGGCGTCGCGCTTCAGCCGCAGGTATGCGATGTACTGCGTGCGGTCCTTCGGCGCGTAGCGGAAGTCGCTACCGATGACGCCGTAGAGCGCGGAGAGCGCTTCGCGGAACCGCAGCGGGTTCTTGAGCGCGCCGGCGAACCGCACCGCGGGGCGGTCGAGGTTCCCGAACAACTCAAGAGTGGCCGCGTCCGCTTCGGTGGCGAGCTTGCTCGCGCCCGCGTACGACAGGTGCGCGCCGCTCGCAGGCGGGGGCGGTGCCCCGTCGCTCAGCGGTTCGTCGATCAGTTCGGTGAGCGCCATCGGGTCACTCCTCGCCTTCGTCTTCGGTCGCCCCGCCCTTCACCGCCGGCTTCGCTTTCGCGGCCTTCGGGAGCGTGGCGAGCGTGTTCGTAGCCCCGCGCTTGCGGGCGCGCTTCGAGCGCCGCAGCGCGCGCCACGCGGCCTTCTTCAACTCTTTGTCGTCGTCCTTCGAGGTACCGATTTCGACCAACACCGCTTCGGCGGCTTCGGTCGCCATCACGCCCAAGCCTTCGACCGCACCGAAGCGGGCGGCTTCGGCGGCTTTTTTGTCACGCGCGACGCCCGCGAGCGCCTTCACGTCCTTTTCGGCGACGAACACCGGCAGCGCGACCGGCTGATAGTGGACGTTCGATGCGGCGCTCGCCACGTCGCTTGCCGAGACTGCGCCCGCGACCGCGAGCCGGTTGAACCCGGGGCGGTCCGACAGGGCGCTGTCGATCAGCTTCGCGGCGCGTTTCGCGTCGAAGCGCGCGAGCAGTTCGGTGGCGAGCACGCGCACGTCCGCGTCCGGTCCGCGCGCGAGGGCGTCGAGCGTGTCGAGTACCGCGGGCGTGAGTTTGCCGAGCGCGAGGCACCGCACCGCTTCGAGCCGGATGCCGCGTGCGAGCGGATCGTCGGGCCGCGCCTTCGCCACGCCCGCGAGCGCCTCAGCCGGCACGCCGGCGCGCCCCGCCGTGAACAGCAGGCTCTCCACCACTTCGCCGGCCTTCAGCAGCGCTTGGTCCGGCGAGACGGTGCGCGTATTGGAACCGCCGTAATCGTCGTCATCGTCGTCGTAGTAGTCGTCGTCATCGTCCTCCGGTTCGGTCGGAAGCGACGTGACCTTCGCGCGGCGCTGCTGCCACACGTCCCACCACTTGTTGAGCGCGTCGCCCACGGCGCGCTTCGCGGCGGCGTCCGGGTCCGCCACGCGCCCGATGAGCCGCGTGGCGAGCCTCACGGTACCCTCGTCGGCGTGCGAAAGCGACGCGACGGCTTCTTTCACCGGCAGTTCGGGGCGCGTGAGGAGCGCCGCTTCGAGCCGGTTCTGAATCGTCGGCTTGCACACCGGGAACACGTCCATAATGCGGAGCGCGTCGCCGCGATTCAGAATCGGGTCGAGTTCCGTCGTGCCGTCGTCGTTGCGGCCGATTAGGTTCGGCGCGTTCGGGTTCTGGATCAGTGCGAAGTTCGGTTCGAGCGAGTCCGGGCCCCACAGCTTCCGCGCGCTCTCGTAGGCCGCGCTCGCGATCTCCGTATCGCCGTGCGTGCGAACGGTCTTCATCAGCAGGTCGCGCGTCGCCGGGTCGTCGTTGTGCGCGAGTTGCTCAAGTGCGGTCGCGCGCAGCCGGTTCAGATACCAGCCGTAGCCCTTCATCCCCACTTTCGCGCGAACGAGGTCCCACGCGGCGGGCGTGTCGTACCAGCGCGACCCGATCATCGCGCGCTGCGCGAGGTTGCCCTGCCCCTTCGCGTGCTTCTCCAACTGCTTGAACACCGCGTCGGCCTGCGGCGACTTCTTCAAGTGGCCGATGGCTTCGGTCGCGGCCTCTTGCAGCGGGCTGGTGTCGTCCGCGGCGAGCGCGAGCAGCTTATCGACCGACCGCGGGTCGCCGAGTTCGCCGAGCGCTTCCACCGCCCGCACGCGGTGCGACTGGTCTTCGAGGTACTCGATCCCGCTGAGCAGCACCTGCATCCCCTCGGCGCGCCCGCCGCGGGCGAGCGCTTCGGCCGCGAGGAACTGCGTGACCGGGTTCTTGTGCTTCAGCGCCTTCAGCAGCGGTTCGGCCGGGGCCGCGCGCTTGCGGAACCGGAACCCGTAGGCTTCGATGCTGCTGTCGCGCAGCTCCGCGTTCGGGCTGGTGCAGAGCGTGGCGAACACCGCGTCCGGTTCGCGGCCGAGTGCCCAGCGGAGCGCGGCGAGCAGCGGGCTGAGCACGAAATCGGTGTCGCCGTCGGCGAACGCGCGCTCCGCGAGCCGCACCAGAATGCCGTCGTGCCGCGGGTGCTGGTCCTTCATCCACTTCGCGCGGTTCTGCGGCTGTTCGTCGTCCTCGTCGCCGATGTACTGCTCGTGCCCGCTGATCACGAGGAGCGCTTGGCGCGTCGCGTCGTGCCAGTCCGGGTTGCGCCCGAACAGGCCGAACAGCCGGTCGGCGACGGCCGCGGCGCGCAACCGCGACGTGCCGCCGATCAGCACTTCCCAGTTCGCGGTGCCGCCCGGGTCGTTCTCCAAGCGGTCGAGGAACACACCCGCGGCGCGCGCGTCGCCGAGTTCTACGAGCGCGTCCACGAGTCGGTGCTGGTCGCGCGGGTTCGCGGCCTCGCGCAGGAACTTGGCGAGCGCGTCGAACGCGGCGGCGTCCTTCTTGCCGGCCAGTTCGAACGCGGCCCTCTCGCGCACCTTGCGGTACCGCGATTCCACCGCGCGGCGCAGCGCCTTCTTCGCGTCGTCGCTGCCCTCGTACTCGGCCGAGAGCCACTGCACCGCCGTCAGGCGCATCGGTTCGTAAACGGAATCGAGAGCCTTCTTTGCGGTATCGATGGCGTTGCGGCGCGCGCGGAGCAACTTCGCGGCTTCGATGGCGAGATCGTCCGAACGCGCGATCATCACGCGCTCCAGCACGGCTTCGCCCTTCTTGGCCGAAGTGCCGTCGGTGAGCAGTTCCAGCCCCTTCACGCCGAGGTCGGTGTAGCCGGCTTCGAGCGCTTCCGCGCCGAGCGCGGCTTTGTCCATGCCGAGCGCGAGCAGGTGCTCGAACGCTTGCGTGCGCACGGGTTGATTCGGGTCGCCCATCGCCTGCGCGAGCACCGGCTGCGCTGCGCGGGCATAGGTCGCATCCTTCGAAGCGATGGCGTGAATGCGCGACAGGGCCGTTTGGCGGATGCGCGCGATAGCTTGCCCGCCGCCGCTCGCGCCCTGTTCGCGCACGAGGCCGACATAGCCGCCGAACGCGAGTTCGCGCAGTTGCTCTGGGGTGAGTTTCGACTTCGCCGGTGCGCCCGCGGCCTTCGCGGCATCGGCCGCGGCGCGAATCTCTTTGGCGAACCGCGCGGCGTGAACCGCCCAGTTCGCGTTCCACTCCGCCTGTTCCTTGTTGTCGAAATACTTGAGCAGCAGCGCGGACTTCGCCTTCAGTTGCGGGGCCGCGAACCGCAGCAGGTGCGCGAGATCGTCCACCACTTCCGCTTGCACCTTCCACGGCGTGTCTTCGCCGCGGTCGTTCACTTCCGAAATCACGAACGCGCGGAACGCGGCGTGATCGGCGAACACTTCGAGTGCGCGTGCCCCGGTGAGGCGGAACCGCGCGCCCTTCGACGCCACACACTCGATGCACTTCTCCGGCAGTCCGTCCGCGTCCTTCAGTTCGAGCAAGAGTGTCGCGAGTAGCGCGCGATCGCGCAACTTCTCGTCCGGGCTGTCGAGGAACACCGTGGCCGCAACGCCCGCCGCCGGCCCGAGCGCGATCATCGCCGCGAACTGTTCGGTTTGCGACAGCACGCCGCCGGCGGTGTCGGAGCGCACGAGCGGCGCGACGGTCGCATCGCCGAGGTACGCGAGGCCGAGCGCGCCGCGGAACTTCACCTGCGCGTCGGAGTGCTGGAGCGCCGTTCGCAGTGCGGCGCTTGTGTCCTGCTTCGCCACCCACACGAGCGCCTTCGCGGCCGCGGCGCGCAACTTCGCGTGCTGCGAATCGAGCAGCGGGAGCAGCGTGTTCAGCGCCCGCGGGTCGCCGAGTTCGCCGAGGCCGTCGAGCGCCAGTTCGGTCACGTCCTGCCACTCACCGACGCGCTCGCGCTGCTGCGGTTCGGGCGCGGTCGCCAGTTCGAGCAGCACGGGGTAACTCGCGGCGTCGCCGTGGCGCGCGAGCGCCGCCGCGGCCCGCACGCGGATGTCCGCGCGCTCACTGCGCAGCGCCTCGGTGAGTGCGTCCTTGGCGTCGTCGTCCACGAGCGCGTTCACGGCGAGCAGGCGCACGTCGCGGTCGGCGTCCGCGAGCGCGCGGAGCAGCACCTTCTGCGCGGCCCGCGAGTGCTTCTTGATGAGCGCTTCGACCGCGAGCTTGCGCGCGTCGGCGTACTTGGAACCCAAGCACGTTTCGAGAACCGCGATGTCTTTGTTCTTCTTGGTGGCGAACTCGAACGCCTCGCGGCGCAGCCCGGAATCGGCGTCGTTGAAGAACTCGTACAGCAGCGGGGCCGCCCACTCTTCCTTCTCTTGGGCGGTCACCTCCGTGAGCGCTTCGCGGCGCACGTCCGGGTGGATCGATTGCAGCGTGAACCGCAGCGTGTCCGGCCCGCCGCCGGCGATCTTCAAGTTCAGCGCAGCCTTGAACGTTTCGCGGCGCACGCCGGGCGCGCCGTCGTTCAGCGCGCGCACGAGCAAGTCCCACCCCGGTTCGCCGGGCGCAGCGGGCTTCTTCTTTTTGACCGTTTGGACCAACGTTTCGAGACCGCGGCGGCGCACGTCTTCGTCCGCGGCGCTTAGGCCCGACTCTGCGACCGCGAGCGGCGTCTTGTCGAAAATCTTCACCAGTGCGGTGTACGCCGCGTCGCGCACCGAGGCTTCTTTGTCGAACAGCAGCGATTTGAGGCGGTTCACGGCGCGCTCGTCGTCGAGCGCGGCGAGCGCGCGGCACACTTCCACGCGGGCCGCGCCGTCGTCTTCGCGACTGAGTTGTAGCAGCAGGCCGAGCGCCCGCGGGTCGCCGAGCACGGCCAAGCCGCGCGCCCCGCGCAAGCAAGTGTCGAGCGCGCGGCTCGCGGTGGCCTGTAGGAGCGTGTCGTAGTCGGTCGGCGTGAGCTTCTCTTTCGCGCCCTCCACCACCGGTGGCGCGGGCTTGTCGGCCTTCTCCGCTTTCTCCAACTCGTTGAGTTGGCGGTTCAGTTCGGTATCGAGTGCGCGAAGCACCGCCGCGAGGTCCGGTTTCGACACCACCGAGAGCAAGAACGCGACCTTCCGCACCGCGGCGTCGCCGTCTTCGAGCCGCCGCCGGATCGCGCTTTGCACCGCGGCGTCGTCGAGCAACTTGCGGTTGTACGCGCGCACGAGCGCGTCGGCCCGCGTGTCGCCGTACTTGGAGCCGAGCGCGGTGAGCAGCGCCGTCGCGTCCGTCTTGTCGTAAACGGTTTCGAGCGAATCGAGCGCGAGTTTGCGCACGCCGAACGTCGGGGCGTCGAGCGTATCGACCAACCGCGTCAGCGCCTGATCGTCGGACTTCGCCAGCGGTTCGAGGGCCTTAATCGCCTGCGCGCTCACGTCCGGTTGCCCGGACTTCAGCGCGAGATCGATAACATTCAGGTCCGGCTTCAGCGGCTTGTAAAGGCCGGCGAACGCGAGGACGCGCACCTTGCCGTCGTTGTGGCCGATCGCCTTTTCGAGAATCTTGGCGACGCGCGGGCTGTCGCTCTCGGTGAGTAACTTCGCGATCACCAGCCGCAGCGGTTGGTCCTGTTCGCGGAACAGTTGCTCGCCGAGCAGTTCGATGCTCGCCGCGTCCTTCCACTGCGCGAGGGTGCGGAACGCCTTCTCGCGGCGCTTCGGGTCGTACTTCTGATCGAGTTCGTTGCGCACCCAATCCGCAGCACCGGCGACCTTCGCGTGAACGGGATCGTCGGCGAACTTGCCGTCGGCTTCGAGCTTCAGCAGGCGGATCGTGTTGTCGTCGCACGCGACCGCGACGTGCGGGGTGTTGTACACGTTCACCACCGCGAGGCCGACGACGCGCCCGACGGTGTCTTTCAGCGTCGCCGGCTTCACGCCGCCGACGCGCGGCCAGTTCTTGACGGTCGCGTCGCGCGAGCCGGTCACGAACCGGTCGCCCGGCACGAACGCGAGCGCGGTCATCACGTCTTCGTGATTGTTGCCGCGGCCCTTGTCTTCCAGTTCCAGCGAACCGCGGGCGAACGTGCTGAGGAACTTGTTGTCCGCGCCGGCGGAAAAGAAGCGCAGGTCTTCCGGCTCGAACGCGACGCACGTCACCGCGCCGTCGTGCAATTTCCCGCTCTCGGCCGGCTCGAAGTCGTCTTTGCCTTCGCACTCGAACACCGCGACGGTGCCCTTCGCGGTGCCGACCGCGAGCCAGTTCTTGCTCTTGTCGGCGCTCAGGCAGGTGCCGTCGTCTGCGAGTTCCAGCGTTTGGAGCGTCGCGCCGTCTTTCAGCGAGACGACGGCAATCTGCTTGCCGTTCAGCACCGCGAGGCGCTTGTTGCTGAGCACGCACAGCGCCGCGATGGTGCCCTCGAACGGCCCGGCGAGCGGTTCCGGCGCTTTGCTTCCGCCGCGATAGACCTTCTTATCGGTGCCCGCGACGTACACCGCTTTGCCGTCTACCGCGAGCGCGACGCCCCCGCACGGCAGTTCGTCGTGCGAGACGCTGAGCTTGTCTGGGTCGAGCCAGTAGAGCGCGGTGGGCGCGCCTTCGGGGTGAACGGTGACGAACGCGAGCGAATCGCCGACGCCCGCGATGGCGCGAATGTCGCCGCGATAGGTCTGGAACTTGCCCGGTCCGCTCTCGCCGAGTTGCTTGCGCGCCACCGGCGCGGCGTCCTCTTCTTCCTCCTCGCTCTCTTCGCCTTCGTCGCTCGTTTCGTCCTCGTCGCCTTCCTCGTCGTCGCTTTCGTTCGTCTCTTCGTCATCCTCCTCGTCGCCTTCGTCGCCTTCCTCGTCTTCCTCGCCGTCTTCGGCCTCATTCTGTGCGAGTGTGGCTCCGGAGTCGCCGGCCAGCCCAAGCGCGGCTTCCATCTCCGCGACCACTTGTTGCACCATGAGCAGCGAGTTGGCAAAACCACCCGGCAGCGGTTGTACCTCCGCGCCTTCGACTGGATTCGCAATCTCATCCAGTGCGTCGCCCAACTCCCCGTCAGGGTCGATTTCGGACGCGAGCTCGAAACACCGCATGTACAAGTCGTCGGTCGCGTCTTGGTCTTCGTTCGCGTAGAAGAGCGAAGCGAGCAGCGGCAGCAGTGCACGGAATCGTGCGATCAGTTCGTCGGTGTTCACTGCGCACCGCCCTTCTTCAGTTCGGGATACGTGTGGCGGATGCGCGTGACCGCGACGAGGCACGCGGCCCGCTCGCTCGTGCCCCGCGACAACATGAACTCATCCAAGAGCGGCAGCACGCCTTGCGCGAAGGCTTTATCGCTCAGCGCGAGGTCGCGCATCACTTCCACGAGATCGAGTTTCGCGCGGCGGGCCGGCAGCGGCTTCGTGCTCACCACCTTGTCCGGGTTCGGCGCGTTCGCGGCCGCGCCGTCGGCCGGTTCGCTGTCCTCCACCGCCTCGCGCGACTTCTCCGGCGGGCCGGGCGGAATCTCGAACAGGATGCGGCGCAGGAACTGCGCGAGCGTGGGCTTCTCCGCGGGCCACGCGGCCGGCTTCGCGGGCACGCCGTCGCCGCGATTCGCGGCCAGTTTCTCGGCGTCCTTCTTCGCCTTCGCGCCGACGGTCGGCTTCGGCGGTAGCGGCGGCTTCCACTCGCGCGTGAGGCCGCGCTCGCGGTAGACGGTCCAGAGCGCGCGCACCACGAACGCCCGCACCTTGCGGTCCGGGCTTTCCGACAGGCGGAACAGTTCTTCCGGCACGCGGAGCCGCTGTTGCCGGTTGATGAGTTCCATGCCCAGCGCGCGCGTCTCTTCGTCGTTCGATTCGCAGAACCGGTACACGGCGCTCGCTTCGAGTTTGGTCGCGTCCAGCCGGAACGGGCGGTTCGGCGGCGTGTCGTCGGCGAGCAACGACTTGGCCACAAACCGGCGCACGTCCATGAACGGGATGTCGGCAATGCCGACCAGTTCTTCGACGCCGGGGTTCCAGCGGGCGAACTCCCAGTTGCACAGTTCGAGGCCGAACTCGCGGAGCGGCTTGCGCGTTTCGCTGAGCAAGGGCCGCACGCGCTCGAACGTGAAGAACGCCCTCGGGATTTCCGACGCCGGCGCGAGCGGTTGGTCGAGCAACTTCGGAGCGATGTCGGCGTGGTGGCGGCGCACGTACTCGCGCGCGAACCGCGCGACCGGGGCATCGACCGGCCCCGGGGCGATCACCAGTTGCCACAGCCGCAAACAGCCCGCGGTCTTCGCGTCGGCGCTCACCGGGGCGACCTGTTCGCCCGCGAGCATTTGCAAGAACGCGGTTTCGGAGATGATGCTGATGTTCGCGCCGGCCTCGTTCAGCTCTTCGGCTTTGACGTGCTTCGCGCCCTTCGCGCCGCCACCGAGGAACGGCGACCCGTCGTCGCCGACGACGAGGTAGTGCAACCTCGGGGACACGTTCTGCGAAACCGCGCCGTTGGCGGCCTTCACCTGCGCTTCGGCTTCCTTCGGCGCGATGTTCTTCAGCTTCCCGGTGAAACTGAAGCTCGCCTTGTTCAGATCGACCTTTCCACCGCTCGAAGGCGCGGCCGCCGCTTCGCTCGTCCCGCTTTTCGGTGCGAAGTCCGCGGGGAGGAATGTGCGCGTCAGCCGGTCGTTGGCGAACTCAAAGTATTGCGGTTCGGCGCGGCCCACCACGCGCAGCAGCCACTCGACCCCGAGTTCCGCGTTGCTCGCTTTGCGCACGTCGCGGAACAGCCCGAGGAGGGTGCCGGAGCGGCCGTCCTCGAAGCTCAGTTCCTTCCCCCAAGTGCCGTTCGAGTTCTTGAAGTTCACGATCCACGGGTCCGCGTCCCAATCCGGGTGGAACGCGAGCGTCTTGCAGAACTCGATGCCGAGCGCTTGCAGTTTCAGTTTGTTCTGGTTCAGCCAACTCGTGACGTAGCCCGACGTCGGCGGGAACAGCGTGAGCCACTTCAGCAGTTCCGCGCCGAGCGCGTTCAGGTCGAAGTGTTTCGCCAGTTCGCCGGTCGCGTACTCGGTCAGTTGAGCCGCTTGCCGCTCGTTCGCGGGATCGACCTTTTGCAACAGCGCGACGAAGAACGCCGGGCCGAGGTCCTTCAGCGGGTGAACCTTCGGCAGTTGCTTTTTCGCGTAGTCGAACGCGAGGTCGCTACCGGACAGCAGCCGGCCCGCGAACCAGTCGGGCGTGAGTTCCTTCGGCCCGAAGTTCTTAGTGATCGCGTCGGATGCGAGCTTGTGCCCGTGGTGCGTTTCGAGCAGTTGGCCCCACGCCTCAAGGCCGACGCCGGAGCGCGGGTCCTTCTCGCCGAGGAGGTCCGCGGCGAGTTTGCGCACGTCGTCGTTATCGTTGTTGGCGAGGCGAATCAGCTCGCTCACCGGCAGGTCGCGGGCGTGCGTGCGGGCGTAGTTCGCCGCGTACTTCCGCGCGTCGGTGCTCGGCGAATCGAACAGTTTCAGCACGGATTCGTGAAGCCCAAGCGTGCGGAACGCGCCCTGCTCGAACTTCGGCACGTTCTGGAGCAACCACACCACGAAATCGTGAATCGAGCGACTCGGCACCGCGACTAGCCGCACCACCCACGCCGGTTCGGTGTCGCGCAGCACTTGGCGGAAGTCGGTCTTCAGCGCGGCGGTGGCGTAGTCGCGCACGGCGTCCGACTTCGTGCGCTCGAGCAGCGAGAACAGCGGCCGGTGACTGCGCTTCCACGTGTCGCCGTAGGCCCGGTTCTTCAGGTTCGTCGGGTCCGCGAGTTTGTCGTTCCAGCCGAAGCGGAAACTCGACCGACCGTAGCGCTTCGAGTTGTGGAAAAGGATGTGGTTGAACACCCACGTTCCGTTCCAGCGCGTATTGTCCGTGTATTGCGCGAGGAAGTCGCACGCGACATCGGGATACGTCGCCGGCAGGTGCAGCCCGACGCGGCGGAGGTAGCGCCACGCGCGGCGCGCGAGGTACGCGAGCGTCGCGCCGCTGACTTCGCGCCGCCCGCCGCCCCCGCTGTTCGCGGCATCGAGCCGGGCCGCGAGTGCGCCGAAGATTTCCGTGTCGTTCTTGGCTTCAGCCTCTTTGAAGATGCGCTTGAGCGCCTTCCACGGCCCGTACACCAGCGGCACTTTGGCGATGATCCGCAGCAAGTAGTCGCGCGCCAGCGGGTCGTTCGACTGCCACAGCGCGTAGATGACTTCGTGAACCTTCAGTTTGTCTGCGAGCGGCACTTCGGCGTCTGGCGCTTCGAGTGCCTTCAAAGTTTCGACGCGGTAGTGCGCTTGATCTTCTTTGCTCTTCTGGCGGTAGCGCCAGTCGCGCATTCCGGCGAGGAACTTGTCGAACGTGAGCGCGCCGTCGCGGATCGGCGTGTCCGGTTGCGGCACCGGTTGGGTGCAGAGTTGGTCGATGAGCGCGATGAGCCGCGGGTCGCGGGCGTCCCATGCCTTGCGCACGTCGTCGAGTGTGAGGGCGGCCGACATCGGGAGGGTTCCTACTGGCGTGTGTCACTTCCGAGAGCAGACGGGGAGCGTCTACTTCTCAACCTGATGCGCGGAAGGCTCACGGCACCGCCGCCGGACGGGTACACGTACGGCATCAGGAACCACGATCCGCGAGGTTGTTCCAGACCTGATGCCGTACGTGTACCCGTCCGGCGATAGCGGTGCTGGAACAGCCTTCCTCGCGTGGCATGGCACAGAGTGCGCTCGGGCGACGCAACATCGCCCTGCTGCAAAGCAGCGAGCTAAACAACTCCCCGCCTGTCTCGGAAGTGAAGAGGTTGTAAACGACCGCGGCGCGCAGTTCAAGCGCCGTTGGTTCACATTTTTTCACTGTTACAATTTGCCACAGATTGGAGCGTTTAGGAGAGTGGTCCGCTCGCTCCGCGAGCGGCGCTACACAACGAGGGGTGCCGTCGAGGTCAAGAACAGGCACCACAGTTGCGAAGCGCCGCTCGCGGAGCGAGCGGACCACTCTGAACTAGCGCGTGCCCATGCGGAAGCTGACGAGCGCGAGCAGCGCGCCGAGCATGAGCGAGACGTGATACGCGCGGAACGGTTCCACCGCACGAATACCGAACTGGTGGCCCACCACCGCAACCGCGGCCCCCACGAGCGCGAGCACGCTCATCAGGTTGCCGCGGAAGCACAGCGAGCCGAGGAGCATCAGCCCCGCGAGGCCGACGTTGAAGCTGTCCACCCACCCGGTGAGCGCGGGCGGCACTCCCGGCAGCGCGAGGGGTTTCGTGCTGCGCGTCGCGTCCAGCGCCGCTTGCGATTTCAGGCCGTTCAGGTCGCCCTTCTCGATGGCTTGTGCCGCTTGCGCGCGAATCTCGGAACCGGGCAGCAGGCCGTTCTGGTGCGCCCACAGCCCGCACGTGGCGAGCAGGAACGCAGCGCACACGGCCCGAACGTGCGGCCCAACGAACAGCGCGATGAGCTTGCCGAGCGGGTCGCGGCGGTCGCGCGGCACGAACGCGAACTCTTCAGGGTGCTCCGCGGCGCGGGCCACGTTCGCCACCGGCGCGTTCGCGTCGCGGGCTTCGCCGGCCGCGCGCACCATCGCGTCCGCGGCGGCTTGCGCCTGTTGGTCCGCGGAACTCGTGCTCGCGCCGCCCGCGAGCAAGTTCGCGCGCTCCACGGCCGCGAGTAACTTCCGCTGCTTGGCCTCGCGCCGAACGGTTTCCACGCGCTCCATCCACGCGATCAGCGGTTCGCGCCACGCGGCGTACTTCTCGCGCTCGCCCGCCACGCCGCCGCGCAGCAGCACGCCGCGGGCCGCGAGTTTCGCGTCGAAGCCGAACAGGGCTTCGAAGAACTCTTCCCAGTTGCGGCCCGCGAACTTCGCCACGAACAGGCGCAGCGAGTCTTCGTCCAGCCCGCGCGCGCGGAGCCGCATTAGCAGTTTCTCGCACCCGTCCAGCGCCGGCTTCCGCTCGGCCGCGATCGACGGATCGATGGCGTACCGCATAGCGAGTGCGAGCACGACGCCGATTACACCGAACAGCACCCATATCCAGAACACCTGCGAGAGCGCGAGCAGCATACAGAACATGCCGAACGCCGCGATGCTGACGCCGAGATCGAACAGCGACATGCCGCCGACGAGCCGGCGCGCGGCAGCGAACGTGCGCCCGCCGCGGGTCGCGCCGTCAATGACGAAGTACGCGAGTGACGCTTGTAGTGCGAGGCCGAACACCCCGAACGACCAGCCGAGTTTCCCGAAGAACGCGAGCAGCACCGCGGACAGCGCCACCGCGCCGAAGAAGCCCGAAATGAGCCGCGTGCGGAGCACCGCGGGGCCGCACGCGTTGAACTGCTGCACGTACGCTTCGAGCCGCTCGATCTGCTCGTCGTGCGGCGAGAACGTCCCCGCGTGGTGAACCCCGAGCCACACTTCCAGCGTGCGAATCACTTCGGCCATGTCCGCGTAGCGGTCCGACGGGTCCTTCGCCATCATGCGCTGAATGACCGCCGACAGTTCCTTCGGCACGCGGCTGACGATCTGTTCCGGCGGCACGAGCGGGTCGTAAGCGTGCTTCGACATCAGTTCGACCGCGGTCGTTCCGTCGAACGGCGGCTTCCCGGTGACGAGCACGTACAGCGTGCACCCGAGTGAGTAAATGTCGGCGCGGTGATCGACGGTCGCGGCGTCGCGGCACTGCTCGGGCGACATGTACGCCGGGGTGCCGAGTGCGATGCGCGCCCCGGTCATCTCCGGCGGCAGCGAGAGCAGCCCACTGCGCGATGCCGGTTCGGTCAGTTGGTCGTCGTCCGCGGTTACGTTCGGCGTCTTCACCAAGCCGAGGTCCGCAACTTTGATCAGGCCCTGTGTGTCGATCAGCAGGTTGTCCGGCTTCACGTCGCGGTGAATCATGCCGCGGTCGTGCGCGTGCTTCAGCCCGCGCGCGGCCTGAAGGACGTACCCGACCGCGGTTTCCACGTCGAGCTTTCCGCGGCGGCGCACGAGGTCGGCGAGCGATTCACCGCGCACGTACTCCATGCTGAAGAACCGCGCGCCGTCGGCTTCGCCAATGTCGTGAATCTGAACGATGTTCGGGTGCGAGAGCTGCGCCGCCGCGAACGCTTCGCGGGTGAACCGCGCGACGAACACCGGGTCGGTGGCCCAGCGCTTGCTCATCACCTTCAGCGCGACGTGCCGGTCGAGCGAGAGTTGCTTCGCGAGGTACACCGTACCCATGCCGCCGCGCCCGATCACGCGCTCGATTTGGTAGCCGCTGACGACCGGGCGCGGGGCGAGGTTCACGCGCGCGGTCCGGTCGCACGCGTGCGAATCGGCATCCGGGCCGGGCGAATCGTGCGCCGGTTCCCGATTGGGGCGCCCGAACACGTCCGACTCGCCGCGGTTGCTCGCGGGTTCGGACAGCACGAACGCGCCGTCCGCGTCCGACGCCGGCGCGCCGGGGGCGCGCACAAGCGTGCGCGCGGCGAGCGGTTTCACCACCGGGGGCGCACCGGGGGTCTCGAACGTGACGTAAAACGGTTGCGCGCAGTTGGGGCACTTGGGCCGGTAGCGCCCGGGTTTGCCGGCGCGGACCGTAATACGGTGAGCACAGTAGGGGCAAGCGACGGCCAAGCGGCACCTACGCGGCAGCGGCGGGGGCGTGCCTGAAACCTAGTTCAGGAACGCGCCGCGTGGCCCGTTGGTGCGCGAGGAACTGCGAACCGGCGCGGCAGTTCCGCTGTGGCGCGAACGGCTCCTGCCGGCGCGAGATGGCACCCGCGAATTCGTGCGCCGCGCGAGTCACACCGGGCGCGGCCCCATGCCCACGGCGCTTCGCACCAATTGAAGCGTGATCTGAGCCGCGGCGCGGGCGCGCTTCGCGCCGGCGGTCAGCACCTCTTCCACATAGCCGGGGTCGCGCGCGAGTTGCTTGCGGCGCTCGCGCGCACTTGCGAAGTAAGCGTCGATCTTCCCCAGCAGCATCTTCTTCGCGTCGCCGTAACCGAACGCTCGGCCGGCGCGCGACTCCGAACCGCGGAGCGGTTCGCGGTATAGCGCCGCGAGTTCCGCCAGTTCCGCTTGCGTCGCGAACAGTTTGTACAGCGCGAAGGCGTTGCAGGTGTCCGGGTTCTTCGGCTGATCCACCGGCGTCGAATCGGTCACTACGCCCATCACCGCTTTTTCGAGCGGCTTGCCTTCGGCGAAAATCTCGATCGTGTTCCCGTAGCTCTTGCTCATCTTCTGGCCGTCGGTGCCGGGCACCACCGCGGCCTCGTTGTACACCGCGTCGGGCAGCGGGAAGATTTCGCCGTAAGCCGCGTTGAACGCGCCCGCGATGTCGCGGGTCATCTCCAAGTGCTGCTCTTGGTCGCGGCCCACGGGCACGAGGTGCGAGCGGTAAATCAGGATGTCTGCCGCCATCAGCAGCGGATACGTCAGCAACCCGACGTTCGGCGAAAGCCCGTTTTCGATTTTGTCTTTGTAAGAGTGCGCGCGTTGGAGGTGTGCGACACCGAACACCGTGGAAAAGAACCACGACAGTTCGCACACTTCCGGCACGTCGGACTGACGAAAGAAGCTCACTTTGTTCGGGTCGAGGCCGAGTGCGAGGTAGTCGAGAGCGACGTCGCGCACGTTGTCTGCGAGAATCTGTTTCGCGGGTCGCGCGACCGCACCTTTTTGCTTCGCCGCGACGCCGGCTTCCTTCTCTTCGGCGTCCTTTAGCGATGTGAGCGCGTGGTAATCGGCGATGAAGAAGAAGCACTCCGCGGTGCCTTGGCGCTCGATGTGCTGCTTGATCGCACCGAAGTAGTTACCGAGGTGCAACTTGCCCGACGGCTGCACGCCGCTGAGGATGCGCGGCAGCGAACCGGAAAACCGCACCTCGCGGGCCGGTCGTTCGGGGGCGTCCAAACACTCCCGCGTGATCGTCGTCGCCATCGCTTCTCCGCGCCCGAAAGACGTTACAGGACGGTTTGTAACCCTCTCCCCGCGCCAGCGGGAGAGGGTGGCGGCGTTTCGCCGCCGGGTGAGGGGCGCTGAACAACAGAAGGTGCGAGGCGAATGTTGAATCGCGTCGCACCTGTGGTTGTGTCGCGCCCCTCACCCGCTCGCTTCGCTCGCTGCCCTCTCCCCGCTGGCGCGGGGCGAGGGCGGGCTGGTTCGCGCCGCTGTTGGCGCTTGGGCTTTTCACCGAACCACAGACACGGTTACATTACGTCCGGTTCGCTCGCGTGCCATTGGTGCAAGGAATGGATGCCCTGCCGCCGACCTCCGATATGCTCGCGCCGCCGGGCGGGTTCGTCGCGGTGCCGGACCCGCGGCGCGCCGAGTTCCTGCTCGACGCGGTGAAAACCGCCCTCTACGCGCCCGGCGAACACCGGCTGTTCCGTGCCGGGAAGCTACCGGGGCTGTTCCCGTCGCGCGGCGGTTCGTCCGCCGAAGCCGCGCTCCAAGCGATTCGCGACGGGTTGCTCGAAACTGTGCGCACCGAAACGAAGGGCAAGCTCGTTACCGAATGGGTGCGCGCCACGTCTAAAGCGATCGGGTTCGTTCACGAGCACGATTCGCCGCGGGCCGTGTTGCGCGAACTGAAGCAAGTCCTCGATGCGACCCGCGGCGGCGTACCGGCGTTCCTCGGCGACGCGAAGGCCGAACTCGCGGCGCTCGCGGCGCGGTTCGAGGCGCGCGCCACCGCCATGCTCGCCCGGCTCGACGACTTGGCGAAGCGGTGCGAAGCCGCCCTGCGCCGCGCCGAAGCCGCGGTGCCGACGGTCGCCGACCCGGTCGCGGGCGTGGTGCCGTGGGCCGCGCTCGCGCTCGAATACCTCGATCAGAAAGCCGAACTCGGGGCGCGCGACGGCTGCCCGCTCCCGGAGCTGTTTCACGCGCTGCGCGCGAAAGTGCCGGACCTGAGCCTGCCGGCGTTCCAAGACGGCCTGAAGCGCCTGCACGACGCGCGCGCCGTGCGCCTGCGCCCCGCCGCGAAGATGCCCGAAGTGGAACACGCGATCGTCGTCGGCGGCGAACTCACCTACCTCGTGAGCCGGTGAACGTGAGTGGCCCCACGTATGAGCGAGGGTATCTTGCCCTCTCCCCTTGCGGGAGAGGGTGGCGGCGCTTCGCCGCCGGGTGAGGGGTGAGCTACACGTTCGTGTCAGTCGAACGTGGTTGAGATAGCTCCTCGCCCCTCACCCGGCCTCGAAGACTCGGCCACCCTCTCCCACGCTGCGCGGGGAGAGGGCCAGAATAAACAGACCCTCGCTCACGCGTCGGGCTACAAGACCTACACCGCGAATTTCAGCACCGCCGCGACGACCAGCGCGAACGCGAGGATGTACAACCCCAAGCGCAGCGTGTCGTCGCTCGTGCGGCGCGCCAGCAGTTTCCGAAGTGCCGCGGCGTCCTTCATCTCAATAGCGAGCTGCAAATTCAGCTCGTAGTGGCTCTGCGGGTAATCACGAACCGCCTCTTCGGGCAGCGCCCCCACCTTGAGCGCGAGCGCCGGCCCGGCCGCGATGCTGAACCCCAACTCGTTCGAGAACGCGAACGTCGCCGGCCACAACTCGCACCGGGACCGGTCCGGGAGCAGTTGCCACAGGTCGCGGAGCACGCGCTCGGCCGGTTCGTCGCGCTTCAGCACCACGCGGTTGCCGTCGATCAGCGCTTGCGCGCCACCCAACAGCAGCGGGCCGTCGCCGTCGCGCAGCACCGCGTCGAGTTGCTCCACCGTGCGCGGCGGGAGCACTTCCATCGGCCACGCGAGATCGGGGAGCGGCCCGGTGGCGTCGAAGTTCGGTGCGTAGCGGTCGGAAACCGCGAACGGATCGCCGAGGTGCCGGTACAGTTCGCGCGCGAGCACGAGGAAGCGGAACGCGAGCGCCGCGCCGCGATCTTCGACGCGCACCACCGCGACGTGCGCTCTTCCGAAGGGGCACGCGAAGTGCGCGACCGGGCACGCGATGCCTTCGGGCCGGTCGCCGAACAGCACGCTGATTCGTTCCGCTTCCGGTTCGTCGAAGCCGTCCGAACGCGCGACGACGCGCGCGCCGCGCGCGTCGCGCACCACGATGGCTTGCTGAATGCGCAGGTCGGGCGTCATGGGCTTCCCAGTACGTCGGCCATGTTCACCACGCGGTGCTCGGTCGCGGCGGCGAAGACGGCCTCGCACAGCGCAACCGTTTCGAGGTTGTCGCGTCCCGAAATCTCCGGCTCGGTCCCCTGCTCCACCGCGACGAGCAACTGCGCCATCGTGCCCACGAACGCGTCCGGGAACCACACGTCGTCCCACCGCGGTTTGAGCCACACGCCGGGTTGCTGTCGCGTGCTGATGTCGATCGTGCTCGGCTCGCGCGCCGGGTACTTCGGCCAACCGATGGTGCCGCACATCAGGCCGTCGGTTCCTTCGATGCGCCAGCGAATTTCTTGGAAGGATGAAGGGGGAAGGCTGAAGGATGAATCCGAACCTTGCGGAAGGATGAAGGAGGAAGGGTGAAGGCTGAAAGATGAATCCGAACCGGGCGCGCCTTCTGTCTTCTCTTCATCCTTCATCTTTCGTCCTTCATCCTTGAAAGGGCCTGTCCACACGTCGTCCCACGCCGAAGCGCGCGCACCGCTTCCGAATTCCAGAATGTAGAGGTTGATGCCGTCCCGGTGCGGGAACTGCGTTCGCGGATCGGGGCGCGTCGAAGCCAGCACCCGTTGCGGCGTGCCGAGCCAGTAGCGGAACGTGTCCAAGTGGTGAATGCTCATCACGAACGTGGAGAGCGACGGCAGCCCCTCGGCCCACGGCATCCAGTGCGGGATCGCGCGCATGTCGATGCTCGCGAACACCGGTTCGCCGATCCAGCCGCGGTTCAGCACGTCTTTAGCCGCGCGCACGGACTGATCGAACCGCATGTTCTGATTCACCGCGAGCACGATTCCGGCGGCTTCGCAACACGCGACCACGTCGCACGCGTCCTTCAGCGAGAGGGCGAGCGGCTTCTGCGCGAGGATGCCGCGCAACCGGCCCTTCCCCAACTCGACCGCGCGGCGAATCAGATCCGGTTGCGCGTCCGGCGGAACCGCGACGTCCAAAATCTCGATGCGGCTGTCGCGCAGGAGCGCGTCGTAACTCTCGTGAACGGTGGGCACGCCGCGCAGCGCAGCGACTTCGCGCGCCGTAGCCGGATTGCGCGACGCAATGGCGACCGGGTTGAATCCGGCGTTGCGGTACGCGACCAAGTGGCAGTCGCGCGCGATGAAGCCGGCCCCGGCGATCCCGATGCGCCAGTCCGCGCGCTTCGGCAGCACCGGGCGGATGTTCAAGTCGAGGGACGTCACGAGTTCAGTACCCGCAATTCGCGCGGCAGCGGGAAGTGAACGTCTTCCTCGCGCACCACGCGCGATTCCACCGTCGCGCCGAACTTCGCCTTCAGGTACTCGATGCAGTCCTGAACGTGCTCCTCCGGCGCACTCGCGCCCGCCGTCACGAGCACGGTGTCGGTCGGTTGGAACCACTCGTCGCGCAGTTCGGTGACGCGGTCGATCAGGTGCGCCGGCTTCCCGGTCGCGCGCGCGAGTTCCGCGAGCCGCTGGCTGTTCGAGCTGTTCTGGCTGCCGAGCACGAGAACCACGTTCGCTTCCGTTACCAACTTCTTGACCGCGTCCTGCCGGTTCTGCGTCGCGTAGCAGATGTCGTCTTTGTTCGGCCCCACCACCTGCGGGAACTTCCGGCGGAGCGCCCCGATCACCTCGTTCGCCTCGTCCACACTGAGCGTCGTTTGCGTGAGGAACGCGAGTTTCACCCCGGCCGGCAGGTCGAGTTTGTCCACGTCCGCGGCACTCTCCACGAGCACGATGGCTTCCGGCGCTTCCCCCATCGTGCCGATCACTTCGTCGTGCCCTTCGTGCCCGATGAGCACGATGGTGTAGCCCTCTTTGGCGAACTTGATGACCTCTTTGTGAACCTTCGTGACGAGCGGGCACGTGGCGTCGATCGCGCGCAAGTTCCGCTGTTCGGAGTGCTGGCGAATGACCGGTGAGACGCCGTGCGCGCTGTAGAGCACCGTTCCGCCGGTGGGCACTTCGGAGATGTCGTCCACGAACACGACACCGCGTTTGGTGAACCGCTCGACGATGGGCCGGTTGTGAACGATCTCGTGATAGACGTACAGCGGGCTGCCGAACCGCGCGAGGGCCGTTTCGAGCGCCTCGATCGCCATGTTCACGCCGGCACAAAAGCCCCGCGGGTTGGCGAGGATGATGTTCATGCGCTTCCTCTCTTCGTGCTCGCCGACGCCCACTCGTGCGGGGCACGAGTTTAACGGCGTGCTCGCATAAGAGCATCTTACGGCGCGCGGTGCCTTCCGCGAGTACGCCGCAACTCGTGCCCCGCACGAGCGTGCTGTGCCTTCCGCGAGCACGCCGTAACTCGTGCCCCGCACGAGTAGGCGTCGGCGAGCACCCAAGCGAGGCGAGCACACAAACGAAAACGCCGCCCCTTTCGGAGCGGCGCCGTGTGCCGAGCGTTCGACCGAAGTTACTTCTTCGGGAACTCGACCTTCGGGCTGTCGATGTACCACTTCTTTTCCTTCTCGACGGCCTTGCCGGTCACGATCGCGTCCACGTCGGCCTTGCAGCACTTGCCGTGGTACTTTTCCGCGCCGCCCTTGTCGTTCAGGTAGTACTTCAGTTCCTTGCCGTCCTTCTTAACGAGCAGCGCGTGGCCGCACTTGTCGGTTTCGCCGAGGGCGCACTTGGTGCAGGTGAGCTTGCCCTCGAACTTCTTGGCTTCTTCCTTCTTGTCTTCGGCGCGGCTGACGGTGGAGCCGGCCAGCGTCACGGCGGAAACGCCGAGCGCGAGCATAAGCGCGAAACGCAGCATGAGAGGAACCCCTTGTGTCTAATCCCGGGCGACCGCGCCCGAAGTGAGCGCGGAACTTCCGGTCGGACAAAATATAGCTATCGGCCGCGGGGACTGCAAGAAGCGACCGGAAATCCGGCGCCCGGGCCTCAAGTTGAGACGGGCGTGAAATCCGGGCGGCGGCGTTGACGCCCGCCGGCGCGCCGCCTACGATGGGTTCTTTCCGATCTTCCCTCTAGCGTTGGGCCGTCGCGGATGGCCGAACCGTCTGTCTCCGCCGAAGCGTTCGCCGCCGCAGTTCTGCGCGTGCGGGCGCACCTCAACCGCCCGGTTGTGGTGAAACTCGGCGGCAGCGCGATGGAAGCCCCCGCGGCGACCGCCGCGTGCCTCGAATCGGTCGCGGTGCTGCACGCACTCGGCGTCCCGCTCGCGGTGGTTCACGGCGGCGGAAAGCCCATCGACCGCGCGATGGCCGAAGCCGGCCTCACCCCCAAGAAGGTGGCCGGGCGCCGCTACACCGACGACGCCACGCTCGAAATCGTCGTTCGCGTCCTCAAAGACCACATCAACGCGGACCTCGTCGCGCGGCTCGCGGCACTCGGGTGCCCCGCGACCGGCGTTCACGCGGCGCTCTTCGGCGAGCGCCTGCTGCTACCGGGCCTCGACCTGCAACCGGTCGATCTCGGGCGCGTCGGTTCGGTGTCGCGGGTCGAACTCGGCGCGCTCGGCACCAGCGTGCCGGTGATTCCTTCGCTCGCGCTCGACGTGTACGACGGCGGGTGGTTGAACGTGAACGCGGACACCGCCGCGAGTGCCGTCGCCGGGGCACTCGCGGCCGAGCGCGCGATCTTCCTCACCGACACGCCGGGCGTCCTGCGCGACCGCGCGAACCCGGATTCGCTGATCCCGCACCTCACCGAAGCGCGAGCCCGCGACCTCATCGCCGAAGGCGTCATAGACGGCGGTATGGTGCCGAAGGTCGAAGCGTGCTTCGACGCGCTCGCCGCGGGCGCGCGCGAGGCCCTCATCCTCGACGGCCGCGTGCCGTACGCGCTCCTCGACGCGTTCCTCAAAGACTCGTTCCGCGGCACGGCGATCCGCCGGTGACGCGCGCGTCTGTTCCGTTTCCCATTACCACCGGTCCCCGAACACTGAGATGACAGACACCGACACGCTTTCCAGCGAAGCGGTCATCGCGCTGGCGAAGAAGCACCTGATCGGGAACTACACGCGGTACCCCGTGTGCCTCGTGCGCGGCGACAACTCGTGGGTGTGGGACGCCGAGGGCAACCGGTATCTGGACTTCTTCCCCGGTTGGGGCTGCGGCATTTTGGGCCACTGCCCGCCGCGCGTGGTGCGCGCCGTTCAGGAGCAGGTCGCGGAGCTGATCCACGTTCCGAACACGTGGTACACGGAACCGCAAGCGCTGCTGGCCGAGGCGCTCGGCGCGCGCTCGGGGTTCGGGGGCGTGTCGTTCTTCTGCAACAGCGGCACCGAGGCGAACGAGGCCGCCATCAAGCTCGCGCGCCTCAACGGTCGGCCGAAGGGCAAGTACAAGGTGGTGACGCTCAGCGGCAGCTTCCACGGCCGCACGTACGCGTCGCTCACCGCGACGGCGCAACCGAAGTACCACGCGGGCGTCGAACCGATGCTGCCGGGCTTCAACTACGCGACGTTCGGCGACCTCGACAGCGTCGCGAAGGCCGTGGACGCCGAAACCGCCGCGGTGATGTTCGAGCCGATTCAGGGCGAGGGCGGCATCAACGTCCCGCCGGCCGGGTTCGTGGAAGGCGTCCGCGAACTGTGCGACAAGCACGGCATGTTGATGATTCTGGACGAAGTGCAAACCGGCATGGGCCGCACCGGGAAGTGGTTCGCGCACCAGCACTGGAACGTGAAGCCGGACATCGTGACGCTCGCGAAGGCGCTCGCCGGTGGCGTCGCGATGGGCGGCCTGATGGCGAAGCCGGAAGTCGGCGAGAAGTTGAAGCCCGGCACGCACGCCGCGACCTTCGGCGGCAACCCGCTCGCGGCCCGCGCGGCGCTCTCGACCATTGAAACCATCGAGCAAGACGGGTTGTTGGATCGCGCGTTCCAGATCGGCGACCGGTTCCGCGCGCGGTTCACCGCGCTGCGCGAGAAGTGCCCGCTCGTCACCGACGTGCGCGTGAAGGGCGCGATGATCGGGATCGAGCTGAGCACCGAAGGCGCACCGGTGGTGCAAGCGTGCCTCGAGCGCGGCCTGCTCATCAACTGCACTCACGCGACCGTGCTGCGGTTGCTCCCGGCGCTCACGATCAGCGACGAGCAGATCGACACCGGGTGCGACATCATGGCCGAAGTGTTGACGGCGCTGCGCCCCTAATCGAGCGCGGAACGCGGAGCGCGGAGTTCGGAACCGCAGACAAAGCCGCGTTGCCCCGTTCGGGTTTTCCGTCTTCGGTTCCGAGTTCCGAGTTCCGCCTTCCGCGCTGACACAATGAAGCACTTCCTCAACCTAATCGACTTCACCGCCGACGAACTGGGCGCGCTGCTGACCGAAGCGGCGCGGCTGAAGGCGGCGCAGGCGCGGCGCATCCCGGCGACGAGCCTGAGCGGGCGCGTGGTCGGGTTGGTGTTCGAGAAGCCGTCGCTGCGCACCCGCGTCAGCTTCGAGAGCGGCGTGGCGCAACTCGGCGGTACCGCACTGTACCTGCCGGGCAACGAGGTCGGCCTCGGCTGGCGCGAGACGTTCGCGGACTTCGCCCGCACGATCAGCAACTTCGTGGACGCGCTCGTGCTGCGCGTGTACAAGCACGAAACGCTGGACGCGCTCGCGGCGCACGGCAGCATCCCGATCATCAACGGCCTCTCGGACTGGTCGCACCCGTGCCAAGGGCTAGCCGACGTGCTGACCATTCAGGAACTGTTCGGCACCGTGCAGGGCAAGACCGTGGCGTTCGTGGGCGACGGGAACAACGTCGCGCGGTCGCTCGCGGTGGGCCTCGGGCGCCTCGGCGGGCGGTTGGTGCTCGCGTGCCCCGAAGGGTACGGGTTCGACGACACGTTCCGCGCGAGCTACACCGCGCGCGTGAGTGCGGACTTCCCCAAAGAAGTGCGCGACCCGCGGGCCGCGGTGCGCAGCGCCGACGTGATTTACACCGACGTGTGGACGAGCATGGGCCAAGAGGCGGAGCGCGAAGAGCGCCTGCGCAAGTTCGCCGGGTTCCAAGTGAACGCGAAACTACTCGCCGCGGCCCCGGCGCACTGCAAGGTGCTGCACTGCCTGCCCGCGCACCGCGGCGAGGAAGTGAGCGACGAAGTGATGGACGGCCCCGCGTGCGCCGCCTTCCAGCAAGCCGGCAACCGCCTGCACGCACAGAAGGCCGTTCTGGAAGCGCTGCTGAAATGAGCCGGCGCGGTGCGAGTTCCGCACCCGCTGTCGCGCGTTTTGCCTTGACGCGTGCCGCGGATCGCGTAAAAACACAACAGACGCGCGTTTAGCTCAGTTGGCTAGAGTACCACATTGACATTGTGGGGGGCACTGGTTCAAGTCCAGTAACGCGCACTCCTCGCAAGGGCCGCAAGCACAATTGCTTGCGGCCCTTTTGCATTTACAAGCACAACTCTGACCGCCCCCCGCGCCGGAGCGCGCCGCCGTGCGGAATCTCCGCACGGATTCCGTACGACAAGTGCACACCTTTCCCGCACGGAATGGCCCCATGCGCACCCTCACCGTCGTCGCGGCTCTGCTCCTGTGCGTGCCGCTTTGCGCCGCGGACGCCGACATTCTCGTCGCCGACTTCGAGGGCGACGACTACGGCGGGTGGAAAGTGGAAGGCAAAGCGTTCGGCACCAAGCCGGCGCGCGGCACGCTCCCGAACCAGATGGCCGTGAGCGACTACAAGGGCAAAGGGTTGGTGAACAGCTTCGCCGGGGGCGACGGTACCACCGGCACGCTCACATCACCCGCGTTCAAGGTGGAACGCGACTTCCTCAACTTCCTCATCGGCGGCGGCGCGCACGCGAACGAAACGTGCATGAACCTGCTGTTCGACGGCAAAGTGGTGCGCACCGCGACCGGCCCGAACGACAAACCCGGCGGCAGCGAAGCACTTGCGGCGGCGCACTGGAACGTGAAGGACCTGCGCGGCAAAACCGTGTCGCTTCAGATCGTGGACAAGCACACCGGCGGGTGGGGGCACATCAACGTCGATCACATCGTGCAGAGCGACACGAAAGACGGCCCGGAGGCGAAAGTCGTTCCGCTCACCGACCGAAGCCGCGAGATCAAGATCGAGGCGAAGAACCTGCTGTTCCCGGTGAGCAACAGCGCGAAACCGGTACGCGTGACCATCGAAGTGGACGGCAAAACGGTTCACAACTTCGACATCAACCTCGCACACGGGAAAGCCGATTGGCTCGCGCACTTGGACGTGTCCGCGTTCGCCGGCAAGACCGCGAAGCTCACCGCGAAGAAGGTGCCCGAAGACAGCAAGGCGCTCGATCTCGTGATCGGGTCCGACGAGGTGACGCTGCGCTACTCGCAGCCGCTGTACCAAGAAGCACTCCGCCCGCAGTTGCGGTTCAGCCAACTCAAGGGCTGGAACAACGACCCGAACGGCATGGTGTACTTCGACGGCGAGTACCACCTGTTCTGGCAGAGCAACCCGTTCGGGCCGCAGTGGGCGAACATGTACTGGGGCCACGCGGTCAGCAAAGACCTGATTCACTGGGAGGAACTGCCCTACGCGCTCTACCCGCGAACGATGGCGAAGGAGCACTGCTTCAGCGGCAGCGCGCACGTGGACGAGAACAACACCGGCGGGTGGGGGAAGAACGCGCTCGTCGCCGCGTTCACCGACACCGGGGCCGGCGAAGCGCTCGCGGTCAGCACCGACCGCGGCCGGACGTGGAAGTACATCGACGGCAACCCGGTGATCCCGCAGCGCAAGCAAGAGGGCCGCGACCCGAAGCTCATCTGGTACGAACCGGGCAAACACTGGGTGATCGCGGTTTACACGAAGATTGAAGGCAAGGACTGCGTCGAGTTCTATTCGAGCGCGGACCTGAAGAAGTGGACGAAGACGAGCCACATCGAGGGCTACTACGAGTGCCCAGAACTGTTCGAGTTGCCTGTGGACGGCGACGCGACCAAGAAGAAGTGGGTGCTCTCTGCGGCGAACGCGGAGTACGCGATCGGCACCTTCGACGGCAAGACTTTCAAGCCGGAGCACACCGGGAAGCACAAACTGCACTACGGCGCGGTGTACGCCCCGCAGTGCTTCAGCCGCGCGCCGGGCGGGCGCGTCATTCAGGTGGGTTGGGCGCGCATGGAGTTCCCCAACATGCCGTTCAACCAAGCGTTCAGCCTCCCGGTCGAACTCACGCTGAAGACGACCGCGAACGGCGTGCGCATGTTCGGCGAACCGGTGAAGGAACTCGAATCGCTCCGCGGCGAACCGGTGAAAGCGAACGGCACCGCGACCGCCGAAAAGCCTCTCATGGTGAAGGCTCCCGGTGAGTTGCTCGACATCGTGGCGGAGATCGAACCGGGCGACGCGAAGGAGGTGAAACTCACCTTCGGCGCAACGACGCTCACCTACAAGGTGGCCGAACAAACGCTCGACGGGATGCCGCTTCCGCTCGTGGACAAGAAGTTCACCGTTCGCGTGGTGGTAGACCGCCCGATGTACGAAGTGGCGGCGAACGGCGGCGCGGTGTACCTGACGGCGCAGCGCAAGGACGGCGGCAAACCCATCGACGCGGTGCAAGTGACCGCGACCGGCGGCACCGCGACCGTGAAGGCGCTCACCGTGTACCCGATGCGATCCATTTGGAAAAAGTGACCGAAACGCGACACGCCGAACGCGATTGATTTCGCGAAGCGCCCCTCACCCGGCCTCGAAGACTCGGCCACCCTCTCCCGCGCTCGCGCGGGGAGAGGACCAAAGCAAAGACGCGCCGCATCCGTCTTGCCCTCTCCCCGCGCGAGCGTTGGAGAGGGTGGCCGAGTCTTCGAGGCCGGGTGAGGGGCGAATCGCAAACACAAGCAAGACAAGCGTCGGACCAGCGCGAACCTCCCTCTCCGAGACTCGCATGAAATCGCGGCTGTTCTATTGGGCGCTCACGTCGGCGCTCGCGGGGTTCCTGTTCGGCTTCGATACGGTCGTCATCTCCGGCGCGGAGAAGACGATCCAAACCCTGTGGGGGCTCTCGGACACGCTGCACGGCCTCGCCATCGGGTCGGCGCTGTGGGGCACCGTGCTCGGGTCGCTCGTCGGCGGGTGGCCCACCGACACGTTCGGCCGCAAGCGCACACTGCTCGCGCTCGGCGCGCTGTACCTCGTTTCGGCCGTGTGGAGCGGCCTCGCGCCGGACGTGTACCAACTCATGCTCGCCCGGTTCCTCGGCGGCATCGCCATCGGGGTGAGCACGGTCGCCGCGCCGCTGTACATCTCCGAAATCGCGCCCGCGAAGGACCGCGGGTGGATGACCGGTATGTTCCAGTTCAACATCGTGTTCGGCATCCTCGTGGCGTTCGCGTCCAACGCGCTGTTGGCCGGCACCGGCGAACACGCGTGGCGGTGGATGCTCGGTGTGGTCGCGGTGCCGTCGCTCGTCTACGCGGTCATGTGCTTCGGCATCCCCGAAAGCCCGCGATGGCTGATCGGGCGCGGCGACCGCGACGCGGGCCTCGCCGTGTTGCGCCGCATCAACCCCGCCGCGACCGACGACGAAGTGAACGCGCTCGCGGCGGAAATCGAAGCTGCCCGCGCCGAGTCCGCGACTGGCGGCGGCTTCTGGTCTGCGCGCCTGAAGAAACCGATCTTGCTCGCGTTCCTCGTCGCGTTCTTCAACCAGCTCTCCGGCATCAACGCGATCCTCTACTTCGCGCCCCGCATCTTCGAGTTGACGGGTTTGGGCGCGCAAGCGGCGCTCCTGCAATCTGTCGGCGTCGGCGTCACGAACTTGATTTTCACGTTCGTCGGGCTGTGGCTCATCGACCGGCTCGGCCGGCGCACGCTCCTCTACATCGGCTCGTTCGGCTACATCGCGTCGCTGAGCCTGTGCGCGTGGGCGTTCTTCACGGAGACGTACGGCATCGTGCCGGCGTGCATCTTCGCGTTCATCGCGGCGCACGCGATCGGTCAGGGCGCGGTGATCTGGGTGTTCATCTCGGAAATCTTCCCGAACCGGCACCGCGCGACCGGGCAGGCGCTCGGCAGCTTCACGCACTGGGTCTTCGCGGCGCTGTTGTCCACCACATTCCCGTTGGTGATCGGCGCGTTCGCGCCCGGGGCGGTGTTCGCGTTCTTCGCGCTCATGATGGTGCTGCAACTCGTGTGGGTCGCGGTGGCAGTGCCCGAAACGAAGGGCGTGCCGCTCGAAGAACTGGAGAAACAACTCGGCACCCGCTGACCGGCGCGGCGAAGGCTCCGTTTCTCGTTGCTCTCGCGCGTCGGCGTGCGGTACAACGGTAGCACTTCCCCTCCCCGCTTCTCACCGAGGCGCAGGCCATGATCCGGCTCGACGCAAACCGCCCGGCTTCGTTCTGCGACGGCTCCACGCGCCGCGACTTCCTCCACGCCGGAGCGCTCGCGCCGCTCGGCCTCACGCTCGCCGGCGCGCACCGCGCACGGGCCGAAGGTAAACCCGACACCGACGTGAACTGCATCATGCTGTTCCTCGTCGGCGGGCCGAGTCAGCTCGACACGTGGGACATGAAGCCCAAAGCCCCGGCCGAAGTGCGCGGGCCGTTCGCGCCCGCGAAGACCAACGTGCCCGGCATTGAGATCGCCGAGACGTTCCCCAAGATGGCGAAGCACGCCGACAAGTTTTCGCTCGTGCGGACTGTGTACCACACCGCGACCGCGGTCCACGACACCGGCCACCAGATGATGCAAACCGGCCGGCTCTTCGCCGGCGGCATCGAGTACCCGCACGTCGGCTGCGCGCTCGGCTACCTGAAGGGCGGGCGCGGCGAACTGCCCGCGCACGTTCTCGTTCCCAAGCCGATCGGGCGCACCGGCGGGAACCTGCCGCACGGCCACTCCGCCGGCTACCTCGGCAAACCGCACGACCCGTTCATCTTGAACGCGGACCCGAACGCGCCCGGGTTCAAAGTGCCGGACCTGCTCCCGCCCGAATACCTCAGCGCGCTGCGCGCCGAGCGCCGCCAGAAACTGCGCGACGCCGTAGACGGCGCGACCTCGGCGTTCGAGCAAAGCGGCGCGGCGAAGCAACTCGACGACAACTTCAAACTCGCCTACAAGCTGATGTCCAGCACGAAAGCCCGCGACGCCTTCGCGCTCGAAAAGGAGAGCGACAAGACGAAGGACCGCTACGGCCGCACGCGGTTCGGGCAGTCGTGCCTGATGGCGCGCCGCCTCATCGAAGCCGGGGTGCGGTTCGTGACCGTGAACATGTTCGAGACGGTGTTCGACGAGGTGACTTGGGACATTCACGGCTCGAAGCCGTTCACGGACATCGTGCAAATGTCGAAGGAGGTGGTGCCGAACTTCGACGCCGCGTACACGGCACTACTCGAAGACCTGCACGACCGCGGGCTGCTGAAAACGACAATGGTGGTCGCGGTCGGCGAGTTCGGGCGCACGCCGAAGGTGAACCCCGCGGGCGGGCGCGACCACCACCCCGGCGCGTGGACCGTGGTCATGGGCGGCGGCCTGCTGAAGGGCGGCGTGGTAGTGGGCGAAACCGACGAACTCGGTTACGCGCCGAAGACGCGCCCCGTGACGCCCGGCGAAGTGGCCGCGACCATCTTCAAGGGCCTCGGCCTCGACCCGCACAAGGAACTGCCCGGCCCTCAGAACCGCCCGATCCCGCTCGCGGACTTCAACGTGAAGCCGATCGGCGAGCTGTTCTGAAAGGGGCGCTCGCATGGAACTGTTCGCCCTAACGCCCGAAGACAGCCAGGGCTATTTCTGAGTTGAGGTTGGCGGGAGTTGGTGGGTTAGGTAGCACTACAGCGCGGCTTCAGATGACACATCTATGCGGTCGCTTCTTGTGCGAGCGGGTGGCCTGCTCGTTCCGCCG
>Ga0169931_10000418_pt1 | contig 69460 bp, 63 predicted proteins | sample Kivu_15m_20L_FD_129675 | JGI IMG/M metagenome (GOLD analysis project Ga0169931, IMG submission 129675) | Freshwater microbial communities from Lake Kivu, Western Province, Rwanda to study Microbial Dark Matter (Phase II) - Kivu_15m_20L... | ecosystem: Environmental > Aquatic > Freshwater > Lake... | reverse complement strand
CAAAGATAATTGGCTTAATAAGTATAGAGTTAATAAAATTGTGAAACAACATTTAAGCAAACAACAATACAAACAATATGGAGTTAGTTTAAAAAACGCCATCATGGAAGTTGGTAAGAATCTTAATGACGAAGAATCTTTAACACTTCTGGAGGCAACTCACAATGTTTAATTTGCTCATATGGGTAATTTACGGCTTATTTGTTGGTTCGTTAGCAAAAGCTATAGTTCCTCTAAATCTCAGACTAGGTTTTTTCCAAACAATAGCTTTGGGTGTTGCTGGTTCTTACATGGGAGGCGCTATACTATATATCTTGGGTACTTACGATAGTCTAAGTCCTTCTGGTATATTTATGGGAGTTGCTGGCGGAATTATAAGCTTAATACTATACAATAAATTCTTAAATACGTGAAAGGATACAAAATATGGCTGATCGTAAAATATCTGAATTAAGTTTAGGCACACGCGTTCACGATGCTGATTTTATTGTTGTTGTTACAGGAGTAAATCAATATGTTGATCCAAGCGATCCTAGTCTAGGATATAAGCAACTAGTAACTTCAAAAGTACCCTTATCCGGCATGGCTGCTTGGACATTTCGCATAAATGAAATGGTTAGTGGATGCACAGGTATACAAATTATACCACAAATCAATACCGGATTATCCCCTGCAAAGATGAACACAATCTCTATATGTGCTACGGGTTTAGCTCTTGCTAGTCATACTCATACATCTTCTAATATTACGGATTTTAACAGTGCTGTTAGTGGTTTAGTATCTCAACAAATATCAATACTAGGAACAACAAGCGCAAAAACCGGAACTATCAACAGTATTCCAGAACTAAGTATGAATTTATTGCCAAATTCTAAATACTTAATAGAACTAGGAATAATTACAAGTGGTACATCCTCATCAACAGAATTTTCTGGATTAATTGCAACAACAGGTATTGATGCTTCGAACGCTAATCTGCTAAATGTTTATGGAACATGGCAATATCAAGAACCTATTAATTTCAGAAGTTATTCCACATCTTTTCCTGTTACAGGTAATATAAATAGATCTGATAAAATGGTTTTAATTGGTAGCGGGATAAATTCAGGACAAATAACCATAGTAACAAAATTTACTGCTCAAACATATGTACATGAATCTGATAGATTAAGTTTTAAATGGGGAGTAAATGGTACAGACGGTCAAGTACTTCCCGGTAGTTGGATAAAGGCAGAAAAAGTAACATGATATGGATTCCAGAATATCACAGCTATCACCTGTCAATAAGATATACGATGACGATCTAACTGTTATCGTTACGGGATATAATCAACAAGGCGCTTTTCCTGATAATGTTAAAATTAGCCTAAAACAAATTAGACAAGACATTATTAGATTAGATGAAATGATTTTTATTGTATCTGGGTTTTCTGGATACTACAATAGTGGTAGTAATACAATTACTATCACCACTCATCAAAAACAAGGTAATCTTATCAACCTAACGTATGATAATGAATACCCATACAGACAAAATATTTCTACTACCGGTATTAATTTAAAAACAGAAAATTTGTTGGTAAAAGAATACGAAACAATATGGCCATATACAGGAATACTATATAATACTGGTCTAAATGCAATAGCCGGTAATAATATTGAAATACAATTTTCTACAAATAGTCCAGCTAATTCGGGCTATGGCGGAGCTGGTGGAAAATATTTTACTGGAATAATATCTACAACAGGACTTAATGCTACTGTAGGAACTGGTTTGTATTTTAAAACTAATTCTGATTGGCCTCATTCTTGTGAAATTGGTATGCTTTCAAAGATATATGATAAGTATAACACTTACACCATACCTACTGGTACATCGTCTATGGACGAACACCTTTTATTTCCTTTAATTTTTCCTTCTGCTATTCAAAGTCTTAGTTATACAAAATGGAAATGTGAAGGCTATTATAATAATATTTCTATAACCACATATATACCAGCAACACAGCCAACAATAACCGGCCCGACTGGACAACCAGTAACTTGGTCAACTTATTCTGTTGGATCAATTACTCAAGGCACTTTAATACCATCTTTATATAGTATTTCGTATGAATTAAATAATTTATCTAATAAGATATACTCTGCTCCTTTATATGAATACACAGATGTCAAAATACATACAAATCATAACCAAATAGCACAATCTAAATCTCATAGTATAGATAATGCATTTTTTTTATCTTTTTTTAATATAGCTCTAAACACATTAGAAGGATACAGCAATCCCTCTGGAGGATTAGCGTTTTTTCTCACAGAGCCGTGGTTCACACCTCCTGTTGCGCCTTTGTTGTGGCAAGGAACATATCAAGAAAATGGAAATCCTATATCTATAACTGGTAATATTATAGCAACTGGTTATATTACTAATATCAGTATCAATGGTCATCGTTTTTTGGAAGTTGTGCCATTATGAAAAATGAAATAGCTGTTTTTCTGTGGTTGTACCATACTGATTTATATCAAGAGTTTATTAATCTTTTATTGCCAATTAAAAAACATATTCATTTATATTTAGGGCTATGTGATACAATACAAAATTTAGACATAGAACATATTTTTAGTCAGATATTTTCTCCAAACTTGACAATCGAGTACTACCACAATGCCGGAGCAGACGTTCTTCCTTTTTTGTATCAATTAAAACTAGCTGATAATAAACATAAATATTGTATCAAACTACACTCTAAAAAAAGTTGCTTAGGATATAATAAACAAATTAATTGGTTAAATATTCTTTTAAATGATTTATTGGTTCCGTCTGTATTTATGAAAAATATAGATAGACTAGAAAAAGATTATCATGATATAATTGGATCTAAAGTGTTTTTGTACAAAAATCAGGAACTCTATAATAGTGCAAAAATAATAGAAATTTGTAATACTATCAATATTGATTACTCAAAAATAAAAAGAAAAACTTTTATTGCAGGAAATATGTTCATTGCTAGATGCTCCATATTCGATCCTTTTGTGGTGTATTTTGATTCACTAAAAGACAAGCTGGAACAAGAAACCGGACACGTAACAGATACCTATGAAGGTAAATATGCACACTCTATGGAAAGACTATCAGGATATTTAGGATCTCAAAGAAGAAAGATAGGATATTCTTTTTTACCTACAAAAATTATTTTAACATCAAAAATTCCTGGTGTTAGAAAACTGCACATGGTAGAACTTTGTAACCAAGAATGTTATATTCTTGAAAATGTAAATATATACGGTAAAATCAAAGAACATAGAGTAAATAAAGATATAACTATTAATTGGTTAAACACACAACAAGCAGAATATTATACAAAATATACATACCTTAATAATAAAACACTAATCAATCATGCTTACTCCTAAACAATTACACGAAGAATATTCTACAACACCATGTGAACCGGCTAAGTTTGGAATCGATCCATTAGTAGGAGATAAGGCTTATGGTAGGGGAACACCATACTATGCTACAAGAGTTGTTCAATTTCTAAAACACGTCAGATATCCCTGCTATAATGGAAGCCAAATTGTTGGAACAGGCCGTAACAGGTTGGGTTTACCGTATAAGTTTTTACAAGCATTAGACGTAGAAGCATTTACAGAAATCCAGACCACAATAAAGTCTGGAACAGCTCATTCTGTTAGAAATGCTGCCGATATTGCTAGATCTTGTAAATTATATGCAGATAATACCAAACAGTATTGGCATCATAGAGGAGCAACAGAATATATTGAATACTTTGGATCAAATTCTCTGCCTGATTGTTTAATGACTCTTGGTCCTGATTTGGTTTCTGTTTTTAATTCTTCTCACTATTCCGCTAGAGGACCAGGTGTTGGCGACATGTCTTGTTTTCCCAACGACGGATGGGGAACTGTCTCAACAAAAAGAACCTGTATACAGCCATCCAATCCATTAGCTGAACCCCAATGTAGATCATGTCGAGAGTGTCCTGATCCTCCGTCCGAAAGAGACTTTTGTTGCCTTATCGGCGGCGGAGTCCCTGCTCATATTAATTTATGTTGTAAAGCAATATTGACAACAAAATTAGATTTTTCATATAATATACCGCCAACAGAAGCTGGCAGTATTAATATTCGTCCAAGAAACAGTTATTATTTGCACATGCCGAGTACTTCTTTCTTTACAACCCAATGGGGAGATAGGGGGTGGGGAGGTCCGGGAACAGATGTGCCGACTACTAATGATAGACAAGCTGCTGGACCAGTAGAGATGCTATATCTATCAACAACAATAAACAAGTTAAGAGCGAATGATATGATATACTTTTCTGACAATAGAGCTTTCCTATATAAAGGACCATATACAGATGATCAAAGCTCATATATAGAATATACATATTACATGAGACACATAGGATTATTAGAAAGAAAACTATATGATGGTTTTGCAAATTTTCAAAATCATACAGGATCGATAATGCACTCTGCTCCGGATAGTGTCTTTTTGGAGTATTTTCAAAGTATCAACGGATGGAATTATGCGCGATATCCTGTAAGTACTAATGAAGATACTGTGAACCCAAATGTTTTTCCCGGATTCAATGGTATATTTAGAGCAAGAACTATTTCTGCGGTACTAGCAGCAGGTAGTTCAGTTGCAGGACGCACACCTGTCACAAATACTCAAGCAATGGTAGACGCTGTCAAAGATTTACTTTGGAACGGTTACGGTGTTTTATTATTTTCTAATGTTGGTTTCCCAGCAAATAGAGACTCACAAGGAGTAGCCTATCCTGATAGAATATGGTACACCACTTATGCTATTATAGGTTATGATGATACAAAAACAGAATTTAACGAATGTGTTTATGTTTTATCTTTACCTTGGGGAGACTGGATCTCGGGAGGAAATCCTTCTTGGGGTCCATTACCTCCTGGTTGTTTTCTGGTAACAGAAACTCATCTAAAATGTATGATTAAATTTTACTCAGATACTGAATATTATGATTGTAGAGAAGAATGTGGTAATCATGGACCAGCAGATAAATGTGAACAATATTATTGTTCTAAACAACAAGCAGCATTTGGTATGTTGTATGCTATTTCTCTAAATGATGGATTTCCAAGACAAAATATAAATCATTCTCAATTTTGGCCGGTTATGACACTAAGAGAAAAATTTAATGAAACTACCCTATATTATAAGTATGCATAATTATGATTTTATGTGATCCTAAAAAATACTACTCAGATCCTCAGCTATTAATACCGACAGATAGAATTCCTAGACCAACCGAAGATATAGAAGTTATTGGGCTAGTACCCATACCCGAAGCCATATATCTTGCATCAGAAAGAAGCTCTATATGCAAAATTACAGAAATTTCTTCTATTACAATAAATTTTGCTAATCCATTAACGAGTTTTACAATCTATGATGTACCGGGCGCAGTTACAGTCTCAGGAGGTTCGCTTCATGCTATTAATTCCAGAGAGCCAGACCCCGCTAGACTAGCACTTTTGGGTTTTACAAACCCTCTAAGAACAGGACATGGATGGTATACAGTTAATACTGGTAGAGCCATATTAAATATTAGTACTAATGCTAGATTAGTTTTAGATAATGTAGGATTAACAAATAATAGTATTAGTTGCAATGAATTTGATATACGTAATAAATCTTGCTACGCAAATGGAGATATTAACGCTCCGTATCTTTATGTACAAGATAGTTTTGCATATAATGTTAATACAAGCGTAAATACATATATTATATCAACAGATTCTAAAGTAGATAATATATATTTACAAGCCAGAACAGGCTACATATCCGATTCTTCTGTGGCAGATTCTGAAATGTCTCATTTTTCATCTTTTATTAATAGCTCTAAAATTATAGATTCAAAAATAGAATACTATCATGCTTTGATAATGAATTCACAAATTCAAGCTCAATTATATGAATCAGAATCATTATTAATAGAAGGACTTTATGTTCCAATGTATAGAACAGATATTAGAGACACAACCATCCTAAAAAATGGTATAGTACAAGGAACTAATATATCAGCAGGAAGTGTGATAGTTTCTGGAGGCGTTTTACAGTGCTATAATTTGAATGGTCGTGTAGGAGATCTTAATATCGGAGAATCTCAAGAACAAAGAAATACACCCATATCTGTTGTAGCAGAAGGCAAACTTATTGCTAATGGCGTAGACACCTCTACTGTTAGTGGCCTGGCAACAATCAAAGGCACTATAGAAATAGGGTCTATATACAATCGTTTTTTTGCTTACTCTATTGATGCACCAGCACTAAATATTAATAACAATGGTGGAATTACAGATATTGGAGCAACAGCTAATACGGGCTATCTTAATTGTATAAATTTATCTAGTTATAGTGGAGCTAAAAATATTATACATAATAATGTTTTGATATCTGGAGGGTATTCTAACGAAAGTACAATTGAAGGAGACTTTTTACAATTAAAGAATTTTACTAACTCTGGTTTAATAAAGGTTAAAAGTAGTCAATTAACTAATAGTAATAATTATGGCATAATAAATGAAGCTGTTTTTCTTACTGGTGCTGTAAATCATCAAAGCGGCTTAATTTCTAAAGGTATATTTCGATTCGACAGTATTAATAATGGGTCGGTTACAGAAGGATCTTTTACAGACAAAGCTATCAGTAACGGAAACGTATTTAATGCTACATTTAGTGGTTCTTTTACACCAGGATATTCCGGACCAGTAATTAACAATGGATTTGTTAATAACGGTATTTTTACAACCCCTCTGACTATACCTAGAGATAACAATGATCGTCCGATAGCTTTTGCAATGATGGACGTGGTTAACAATGGTAGCGGAAATACTATCAATATAGGTGGTTTTGCAAAAAATAATGGATCAGTATACAAACTTTTAACCGTTAGAAATAGCGGAGAAAACTCTTCAACTCAACCTGTTAAAATAGAATTTTATAACACTAGCATGAATACTGCTGCTATAACAGGTCAAGCCACATTCAAAAATTCTTCTAAAAATCACATCGGAGGAGGATCAGGCTCTATACAAAATTACTACGACAACAGTTCTGTGCAACCACGATTTGGTCTTGGTTATGGATCTTTTTTCTTGAGTAAATGTAACTTTTATGATTATAGTTTTGTTAGTGGTTTGGGTAACACTACCTCTGGAGAAATGAATTTCTATAATTTTAGTACTTTATATTGGGGTAATATAGACAACGGCATATTTTATAATACAAGCAAGATACTAAATAAAGGACCAGTTTCAGCAAATGTACTATATTTTAAAGATGATAGTTATTGTAGCGGAAATGTAACAGTCAATAAATCTGGTATTTTTTTTGATAATAGTTCTAATAAACTACAACTACTCGGAAGTGTTGCGCAATTTACTAATAATAGTAAAAATACAGGAATAATTTTAACTAGTACTACTTATTTTATGGATAGCGCAACCAATATTGGACTAATTGAATCTCAATCTATAGGTTTTCAAAATTCATCAGTAAATAAAGGTACCATACGAGATGGAAATCAAGTAATCTTTATGGACAGTGCCGTAAACGATAGAGCAGAAGGCTTTTTTAAAGAAGGAGTATTTTTCCCTACCGGTGGAGGAGGGGCTTTAATCATGGGAGTAGATCAAGTAGCATTCCTAGAATCTGCAACCAATTTGGGAGGTATTATCGATTTTGATACAGCTGTTTTTTTTAACAATGCCAAATCTTATGCTGCAGAAGCTATAGGGCGCCTCATCACACAAGATGAATATAAGCTGATTAATAATTTAAGACAATTAGATCTTTTTGGTAGCAATCGATCTTATATGGCAGGAAACAATATTTTATTTAGTGGTTCTATAAATTATGCTCCTTTAAAGTGTACCACTGTTACTTTTAATAATGCTCAAAACAATGCTCATACAAAATATTTTTTAGTAGATACATTTAATACATTCTCTATGAGTGGTATACCGGGAGCCTATGCTGCTATCCAGGGATGCGGTTCGGTGTCATTTGTTAGCGGTAGCACAAATAATGAAGCAATAGCCAGTTGCGATTCTGTGACATATAATAGTAGCACTAATAATGGTCGATTAAATAATATAGGTACTATTAGCTTTAATTCTAGCAGTAATAATGCGCCAATATACGGAACTGTATCTTTTGATAATTATTCTAATAATAATGGTTTTATATCCGGTAATGTCACTTTTGCTAATCATTCTAATAATTATGGACAAATATCTGGTACTGCATGTTTTGATAACACTTCTTTTAATTATGGCGAAGTTCTAGAGATAAATTGTGCATAATGCCAACCGTATCTTGACGGATGTCCGGTTAACCATAATATAACTCTATGAGAGACCACATTTTCCAAAAACTGTCTAAATTTCTGGATACGTCTACCAATATTCCAGAATGGATTCCTGGCAAAGACACTGTAATGTATTCTGGTCCATATTTTGATGAAGCAGAGTACTTGGCGGCCATTGATGTTTTACTAGACGGATGGTTAGTCTTAGGTAAGAAAGGCTTAGAATTTGAACATTACTTTCCCCAATATCTAGGTAAACACCATGGATTATTAACAAATAGCGGTAGTTCTGCTAATCTATTAATGATGAGCGCTCTTACTTCTAAAAGATCATATAAGCTACCCAAAAATACCAAAGTAATCACACCAATAGCAGGATTTCCAACAACATTAAATCCTATTATTCAGGTAGGTTTTGAACCAATTTTTGTGGATATAGAATTAGATTCTCTAAATTTGGATCTGGATCAAACAGAAAATGCAGCAAAACAAGGCGCAAAAGTTATAACCTTCGCTCATGTTTTAGGAAATCCACCTAATATGAATAGATTAATGGATATAGTAAATAAATATAATCTAATTCTTTTAGAAGATTGTTGCGATGCTTTAGGTTCAACTTTTGACGGTAAACCACTCGGTAGTTTTGGTCTTATGTCTAGTTGCAGCTTTTATCCCGCTCACCACATAACAATGGGAGAAGGTGGTTTTGTTGCTACTCAAACAAAAGAATTAGAGATTATAGCTCGTAGTTTTAGGGAATGGGGTCGAGGGTGTTATTGCACAGGTCCAAAAGCTGGTAAACTAAAAAATGGCATGTGTGGTTCTAGATTCTCTAATTGGTTACCATCGTTACCCAATGAAATATTTGATCATAAATATGTATATGATGAAATTGGCTTCAATCTAAAGCCCATAGAAATACAAGCGGCTATCGGTTTAGAGCAGATAAAAAAATTACCCATTATACATGAAAAACGTAAAGACAACTTTAAAAGACTGTACGATATTTTTTCTTCTTTTCAGGATCATTTCATATTGCCAAAAGCCACCAATGGTGCCGATCCTAGTTGGTTTGCTTTTGCTATCACGATAAAAGATCATCAAAAATTTAATAGATCTTCTATTACTAACTATCTTGAAGACCACAAAATACAAACAAGACCATATTTTGCCGGGAACATCTTATTACAACCAGCATATGATGGAATGATGTCCTATGATAATCTTAATAATCAGTATCCTAATGCAAGAAAAGTTACAACTGACACCTTTTTTCTAGGTACTAGTCCTGTTATAACTAAATACCAACTAGACTATATAGAAGAAATAGTCAATAACTTTATGAAAGCATACTCATGAATATCGACACTCATCATATAATCATTAAAAAATGGGGCTATGAAATAGTTATCGTAAATAATGATTTATACTGTGGCAAGAGGCTTCATGTACTGCCATCAAAATGGTGTTCTGTACATTATCATAAAAATAAAAAAGAAACATTTTATGTTATATCCGGAGAATTAAAATTACAATATTCTACAACATTAGATTTGGACTATTGGAATACTAATAGTGGATCTATTACAACCTTAATACTCAGATCTGGAGAAAGTTTTACAATAGACACTATGATTGCTCATCGTTTTACTTCTAACACATCTGTGTTTTGTGAATTTGTCGAATTCTCTACTCATCATGATGATACTGATTCTTATAGGATTATAAACAGCATATGAAATACTACGTAGACATAGACAACACCATTTGCAATACACCCGACCAATCTGATTATGCCAAGGCTATTCCTATACAGTCCAGAATAGACCATATTAATACTTTATTTGATGATGGTCATTTCATTATGTATTGGACAGCAAGAGGATCTAGAACTGGTATCGATTGGTCTAAAATAACCAACGAGCAATTGAATGCATGGGGATGCAAACGACACGGATTAATACTTGGTAAACCAGATTATGATATTTTTATAGACGACAAATCTATACATCCAAAAGATTTTTTCGATGCATAAAATACTAATTATAGGCGAGACATGCGTTGACGAGTATATTTTTGGGGTTTGTAACAGAGTTTGCCCAGAAGCTGCTGCTTTATGTTTCACAACAATGGACGATACAACACCAAAAAAGAACCCCGGAATGGCTGGTAATGTTTATGCTAATATGCTTTCCCTTTGTCCAGAAGCTCAGATAGATATAGTAACCAATAATAATAATAAACCTATTGTAAAACGCAGATATATCGACCAAAGATATAATACTATTGTCTTTAGAGAAGATATTAACGATAAGACCGATAGAATAATTATAGATAATCAAAATTTTAATCAGTACGATATAATAATTATTTCAGATTATAATAAAGGATTCTTACACGAAGATGATTATAGAGAAATTTCTTTAAGATCATCAGACAAAACTATTATATTTGCTGATACCAAGAAAAAGATAACAGATAAAATTTACAAAAATGTTGATTTTATTAAAATCAATTATGCTGAGTATATCAATAATGTTGCTCATAGTGCGAATCTATTAAATTATTGTAAACTTATAGTTACACAAGGATCCAAAGGAGCCTCTTTATATTCTACAGACTCAGTAGTGGAATTCCCTATAGATTTAGTTGAAATTAGAGATGTATGCGGCGCAGGAGATACCTTTCTTGCGGGCTTAGTTACCAAATATATATATAGTCATAATATAGCAGAATCTATTAACTATGCCAATAGTGTTGCTAGTCAAGTAGTGAAAAAATTCGGGGTGGCTACACCATGAATATTTGGTCAAATGGATGTTTTGATATTATACATATCGGACATATAGAATTATTAAAGTTTGCTTCATCTTTAGGGGATTTGTACGTCGGTATAGATTCGGATCACAGAGTAAAACAAAACAAAGGCCCCAATAGACCTATTAATTCTGCTAAAACCAGATATGAAATTTTATCTAGTATTAAGTTCATAAGAAATGTAGATATTTTTGATAGCGACATCTCTTTATGTCAACTAATTAAAAAATATAATATTGACATCATAGTAATAGGAGATGATTATAAAGATAAAAAAGTAATAGGCTCAGATCTTGTTAAAAAGGTTATTTTCTATCCAAAAATTCCTAATATCTCTACTTCGAGCATACTATGTCATTCCAATCAGATCTGCAACAAGTAAGTTCAGAAATAGATTATCAATCTAAAAATAAAAGACTACTTATTGTATTGCCAGAAAGCGCTGGAGATATTTTTTTATCTACTAGTCTATTCCAGTCTCTTAAAGACCTTTATCCAGGTTATGATTTTTATTTTGGATGTTTAGCAGAACACGGTCATATACTAGAAAACAATCCTTACATTTTTAAGATTATCAATTATAGTCCAATTATGAATAATAGTATGGCTATGGAGGGTAAAGGCAAGTGGGGTGGATTATTTCATATTTGTCTACAGTTAAATGTACTAACACAAATACATGTTTGTTATCACCGTAACGGCCTAGATAAATCAGTATATTTTAATAGGTAATATTATAATGCATATTTTAGAAACATATGCTCTGTTAAGCGGAGCTAAAATTAACCAAAGTTTTATACATACAGAAAAATATGACATACCTTATACTGAATACATAGTTTTTCATGGTGATTGTGTAAAAGCATCGGCTAGACAATATAAAAACTGGAATCATGTATTAAACAACCTTAAAAAACGCAACCTGTCTGTGCCGATCATACAAATAGGATCATTATTAGATCATAAGTATGATATAGATCTAAGTCTATTGGGTAAAACTAATACACACCAGTTAGCCTATTTAATTAAAAATTGTACATTATTCCTGGGCTATGATAGTTTTCCTATGCATTTAGCTTCACATTTCCAAAGAAAAATAGTGGCTTTATTTTGTTATCCATCTAAAAATAGTGGACCATATTTTTCTCAACCCGCGGACACTATAATACTGGAACCTAATTTTGATATTATTAAACCGTCTTACACATACGATGATCCGGAAGATCTGATTAATACCATAGATCCAAGTGTAATTTCTGACAATGTTCTAAAACTTTTAGGAATACGATATCATGGTATTGCATAAAAATATATCATCTTTTTATTTATGTATTGATATGGGTGATTTGATTTATTCGTTATTATTTAGTAAAATATTGGGAGTAGATACTCTATTTATAGACGGAGGATGCGGAACAGTAAAATTTAACTGGCAATCTGCTGAATTTTTATTGCCTTTTATCAAGAAACAACCCTACATAAAAAATGTCGAACTATATAATAATCAACCATATGACTACAACTATGGTTTACATCCCAATCAATTGCCTGTTGTTGTCGGAACAAATCTTACGGAATATCATGCTTCTAAATTTGAGCTTCAGAATAATCTCGCCATCCATGATCCCTGGCTCATAGCGGATACCACGACCCATCCTTTGGTCAAAAAAAAAGAAATAATCATAAATAGAACACCCAGATATAGAGGCAATAATGAATTCTACAATAATCTATTACAACAATTCAATAGAGAAAGTTTATTATTTTTAGGATTACCATCGGAACATGAGTTATTTTGTAAAGAATTTCAAACACAAATAGATTATATCGAAACACCTGACATCCTGGATCTAGCCACTATTATAAACAGTGTCCCTGCTTTTGTTGGTAACCAATCGTTAATATGCTCATTGGCTACCGGTTTAGGAAGACGAATGTTTATAGAATATGGACGTGCTGCTGCCAACTATGTTTTTTCTAGAAATATTATCCACTATTTTTAAACACTATTATGATGAAATTTGGAATAGTTAGTATATATACGCCAAATATATTGCCATTAGCTGTAATTACTACAGAATACAATAAGCGTAAATATTCTGAAAAACATGGCTATGATCTGATTATACAAACAAAAGACTTTGGTTGCAAAAATATAGGATTCGCTAAAATTCAATTGATATTGGATGTGTTAAAAACTAACAAATACGATTGGTTATATTGGTGCGGCAGTGATACTATGATTACGAATTATAATACTAAACTTGAAGATCTTATAGATACAAATTATAGTTTTATCATATCTTATGATATATGGGATTTTAACTCTGATTCATTTCTCATACGAAATAATGAGCAATCAATAGAATATTTTGAGCATATAATGTCTTTATACGATATTTATATTGATGCCGATGGCAATGCTGCTGATTTTGGTTTGAGATTACCAGACGGGGGAGCCAGAGCATGGGCTGAACAAGGAGCAATGATAGATCTTTATCAGCAATATGATAAGTATAAACACATCACTAAGCCAATGCATCAAAAATTCATGAATTCTTATTTATACAATCTTTATCCTTCTCCTTGGCATCAAAAGGGTTTAGATTGCAAAGGAAATCCTGGACAATGGACGCATGGAGATTTTCTCATTCATTGGCCCGGTATGAGCAACGAAAATAGAATCTCTTTAGCTTTGAATTTTTTATCTCAAGTAATATATGATTAATATTATGAAAAAAATAATTTATGTTACCGGATGTTTGGGTTTTATAGGCTCATATATAACCAGAATGGCTCTTGATAAAGGCTGGTATGTGAGAGGAGTAGATAAAATAACTTATGCTGCTAATATTGATCTATTAAAAGATTTCAATAAATATTCTAATTTTGTTTTTCAACATATAGATATTAATGATATAGAGTTTTTATATGATTGTGATTATATAATCAACACAGCGGCAGAAACACATGTAGGCAATTCTATTGTTGATAGCGACACCTTTGTAAGATCTAATATAGAGGGTGTTCATCATTTACTCAAACTTATGAACGCCTATAGACAAGAACAACAAAATCAACCAGTATTAATACACTTTAGTACTGATGAAGTTTATGGCGATATAGATCATGGGAAGCATTCTGAAACAGATATATTAAAACCGAGTAATCCATATTCAGCAACAAAAGCTGCTGCTGATATGCTAATATTAGCGTGGTCTAGAACATATGGCATTAAATATAATATCATAAGGCCAACTAATAATTATGGTATTGGCCAGTATGTTGAGAAACTAATTCCCAAATCAATTAAATTTTTATCGCTAGGTAGAAAAATACCATTACACAATAACGGTAATCCTATTAGAAATTGGTTACATGCCGATGATACCGCTAATGCAGTTGTAAAAATTATTGAAGCCGGACAAATGAATGAAATATATAATATATGCGGTGGATTCGAACAAGATAATTTAACCACAGTATCGAAAATTATTAAAACATTTCATGAAAAAGATTGTAATATTAATGAATATCTAGATCTCACATATTCTCGCACCGGACAAGATTTTAGATATACTTTGAATGATGATAAAATCAGAAATATAGGATGGGAACCAAAACAGAATTTTGACAATAATTTATCTAATATTGTGGCTTATTATAAACATAATTTTATATGGTAAACAAATAGAATATTATTTGTATGAATATATTACATAAAAGAATTTTTGATATAGCATTTAAAAATAAACTATCACATTTAGGATCATATATTTCTGCTATTGATATTATTGATAATATATTTACTTTAAAAAATAAAGATGATATTTTTATATTATCTTCTGGACATGCGGCATTAGCTTTGTATTGTGTAATAGAAAAATTTTATAATTTGGATGCTGAATTATTATTTAAAAAACACGGCGGACATCCACACCTATGTGAAGATGATCATATATATTGTTCTACTGGTAGTCTAGGATTGGGAATATTAATTGGTATAGGTAGAGCAGTAGCGAATCAAAACCGTAATGTTTATGTGCTTATTAGTGATGGCGAATGCGCTGAAGGTTCTGTTTGGGAAGGATTAAGATTTATTAAAGAATATAATTTATCTAATATTAAAGTTTATGTAAATATGAATGGATATGCAGCATATGATAAAATCAATAAAAAATATCTAGCTGATAGATTAAAAGTATTTTTGCCAGAAATTAATATTATAGAAACAACATCCAATAAATATGCATTTTTAAGTGGATTAAATGCCCATTATCATGTCATGTCAGAGGAAGACTATAAAACTATATCATGAGAAAAGATTTTGCTAAATTTTTATATTACCATATGTCAATTAATGACAAGATATGGTTATTAACAGCGGATTTAGGTTATGGGTTATGGGATAAAATTCGTTTAGACTACCCAGACAGATTTATTAATTGCATGTCCTCTGAACAACTAATGCTTGGATGTGCCGTTGGCTTGGCTTTGGAAAACTATATACCTGTTTGTTATTCTATAACCCCATTTTTATTGTATAGACCATTTGAATTAATAAGAAATTATTTAGATCACGAAAAAATCAATGTTAAATTAGTTGGTGGAGGTAGAGATAAGGATTATGGGTATCTTGGATTTTCTCATTGGGCAGAAGAGGATATTGAGGTTATGGATACTTTTAAAAATATAATAAAGCTTAAACCAAAAAATTTGTCCGAACAAGTTATTCAAGAATTTTTACATTCTAATTCTCCAGCGTATCTTAATTTACAAAAATGAAAAAAATTTTATTAACTGGTAGCAATGGATATATTGCTAATGGTATACTAAATAATATGTCTCATAAATATAAGTTTATATTGTTAAATAGAAATATTTGTGATCTAATGGATTCGGAATGTATTGATATGTTTTTGAAAAATCAATCTTTCGATTGTGTTATACATACTGCTGCTATTGGTGGTAGTAGACTACGCAACGATACTACAGATGTAATACAAAATAATATTGTCATGTTCTATAATTTATTTAAGCATAAGCATCTATTTGATCGTTTTATTTATTTTGGTTCCGGCGCTGAGATATATAGTCAATTAAATCCATATGGTTTTGCTAAAAAAATTATTAGTGACATTATCATAAATAATGATAAATTTTTTAATCTAAGAATTTTTGGTGTTTTTGATGAAAATGAATTATCTACAAGATTTATTAAGTCTAATATACTTAAATATATCAAATATAAAAATCTAGAGATACATCAAAATAAAATTATGGATTTTATATATATGAAAGACCTAATTAATATAGTTGATTATTATATTAGTAATGAAAATCCACCTAAACAAATTGATTGCTGTTATGCTGAACATAAATCATTATTAGAAGTATGCGAAATAATTAATTTGCTTAATAATGATTATCGATCTCATATTTCTATAAATGATACTAGCATTTGTGAAAATTATTATGGGAATTATCATAAACTCCCAATTAAAGAATATGGACTGGTTCAAGGAATACAAAACACATATAGAGCAATTTTATCAAATGAATACACTAATTAATACAGATAACGGGGATACAATCCACGCCCTACCCCTGCTAAAAAACATATATTCAACATTTAAACAGTGTGGTTATTATTTTCCTAGGTCAGCACCAGACGCCACCACTAGTTTTTTAAGTAAACGAAATTTATTATACGATCTTTTGGAACAGCAGCCGTATATTACTAGTTTTGGTTTTATTGATATGGATTTTCATGATAAAAATATTTTTCTAAATCAAAATTATTCTACTGATTTAAAAATTACAGAAGTATATTTTGATAAACTTAATAAGCTCAGTACATCAGAACAGGTATTTAGGCAACCAGTTTCTAGTTTGTATTATGAAAATACAACCTCAAGATTTATTTCTGAGAGTTCAGATTATATAATACATTTTATTCCTAATCTATATTGGAGTCCTCAAGATCCAAATAGTTATTTATATCCATTATCATATCTAATTGATCTTAGATTTGATCTTAAAAATTCTTTTTCAGATAAATGGTTATTTTTAGATAGTCACGAACCATTACATGATAAAAAAATTGCTATTGGAAGAACCGCTAGATATACGGAAGATATATCTATTATGAAAACTTTATTAGATAAATTTGGTAAAAATAATTTTATTTTCTTAGGATTACCATCAGAATATGAAAACTTCTGTAAACATATAGATAAAATTGATTATTTGGAGACTAAAAATTTATTAGAAGCAGCTAAAGCATTAAATACTGTAGATTTGTATATTGGTAATCAAAGTTGTTTGTTAGCCATAGCCGAGGCATTGAAATTAAATATCATATGTGAAGCTTCCAAGTATGTTCCAAATTGTAATTTTTCTTTATTTAGAAATAATTTTTGGTATACTTTTATTCATAATGATGAGATTTTATTAGCTAATGATGGCATGAAAGAAGACTCTGCCACAATATTAGAACATAATTTAATTAGAAAAAACCAGTATAATAATATTTTTATATTTAAAGACTAACTATAAAGAAAAACCATTATGAATTATCAATCACACGAAAAACAAGATCAGTTTGTTGTTAAGCTACAAAAATATTTAATCAATAAACCAGATAAACAATATTATTTAGATGTGGCTTGTGGTCATCCTATTATAGGAAATAATACATATGTTTTGGACTCGGAGTTATCTTGGTATGGTTTTGGATTCGATTTAGTAGACCGAACCGATATATGGAACGCAAACAGAAAAAACGGTAAATATATTCAGCAAGATGTTTGTGTTGCAAGCTTTACTGAATTTTTGTTAGATCAAAATTATTATTTGTACGATTATCTGTCATTAGATGTCGATATTGGAGGACATGAACCTAAAAACTATAGCCATATAGCTTTGGATCGTATTTTAGATGCTAATATAGAATGTAAGACTATTACCTATGAACATGAGTCTTTTAAATACGGAAATAAAGACAAGGATTCTGTCAGATCAAAATTACAAAATAAAGGATATATCATATTGTTTGAAGATGTATGTTTTCCAAACGGATCCGCATGGGAAGACTGGATTATACATCAAGATTATTTTCATAGTGATATACTTAAATTAAAACAATCAGGCTTAACTTTTGATAAAGTAATAGAAGTGCTATGATAAACAAAAACTCATCCATACATAACTCTGTACAAATTATAGAACCAGTCAATATTTATGGATGTATTATTAAAGAAAATTGTTTCATAGGACCATTTGTAGAAATACAAAAAAATGTTACTATAGAAAAAAATTGTAGAATTAGTAGTCATAGTTTCATATGTAGTCATGTACATATTGACGAAAACACATTCATAGGACATGGTGTTATGTTCACAAATGATATTTTTAGTGATTCAGAAAATATTAATTCGTGGAATCCTAGAAGTACTAAAATTGGGAAAAACGTAAGAATAGGATCTAATGTAACATTACTACCAGTGGCGATTGGAGATAATGTAATTATTGGAGCCGGATCTGTTGTGACAAAAGATATTCCTAGCAACTGTGTTGTATATGGTAATCCAGCTCAAATTAGAAAACAATTATGAAAAATGAAGATAAAATATGTATTATCGGTTTAGGATATTGGGGCAAAATCATTTTGAGAAACCTTAATCAACTAGGGTACCAAAATATTATAATCTGCGAAAACAGAAATGTAGATTGGTCAGAAATAGGACGAAAATATCCTATAATTAAAGACTATAAATCTGTACCTCAAGAATATAATAAAATTTTTGTATTAACGCCGGCTAAAACACATTACGAAATTTGCCACTATTTCTTATCTCTAGGACGAGACGTCTTTTGCGAAAAACCATTAGATATAAATTCTAATACTTGTATAGAATTGTATAATACAGCAGAAAAAAATAATTCGTATTTATTTGTTGATTGGCTGTTTACATTCAACCCTGCTGTCGAAGTCATTAAGAATATTTCTCTTATAAATCCAATTAAAAGCATAAAAGCTAATAGACTAAATTATGGACCCATCAGATATGATGTGAATGCAAGATATGATTTAGCTGCGCACGATGTTTCGATAGCCTTGTATCTTTTAAATAAATATCCCAACAAAATATATTGGCATGATTTTTCTAGAGATAAGACTAGTTTACAAAAAGATAGTTGTATAGGTTTTATGGACTTCGATAATCAAACTGTACAATTAGATTGCAGTTGGTCTTATCCATTAAAAGATCGACTATATACAATAGAACTAGAAGATACTATTATTTATTGGGACGACAACAAAAAACAAATGCACTATAGCAATGGAGATAATATAGTATTTAGCAATGAATCTCCTATTCATAAATCAATTAAGGCTTTTTTTCAAAAAAATACTGTACAAAAAGAACTTACATATAATATAACTAGGATACTGAATTATGAAAATTCATTTTAATGACTTACATAGTCAATGGGTTCAAATAAAAGAACAAGCTCTTAAAGAATTTGATAACCTTTTTTATGAATCAAACTTTATTCTTGGAAAACAAGTTAAAGATTTTGAAAATGATTTCGCACACTATATAGGCACAAAATACTCTATTGGGGTTTCTAATGGCACCGATGCCATAAAGATAGCAGCAAAGTCCTTAAAGCTAAATGATACTACCTTAGTTATTATACCAGCTAATACTTATATTGCTACTATTTTTGGAATGCAAGAAGGTATTCCCAATGCAGATTTTAAACTTATTGATTGTAATAGTTACTATCAAATAGACGTAGACTTAGTAAAAAAATGTATTTTAGACAATAGATCAAAATACAAAAATGTTGTAATTGTCCCTGTGCATTTATACGGATATACTTGTGACATGAAATCATTATTAGATATAGCTCAAAAATACGACTGCATTATACTAGAAGATGTGTCTCAAGCCCATGGGGCAAAATCTTATAATCGGATGGTCGGAACGTATGGACAAGTTAGTGCGTTCTCTTTGTATCCAGGAAAAAATTTAGGAGCAGCAGGAGATGCTGGCATCATCACTACCGATAATGAAAATTATTACAATAATATACTAATATATAGAAACCTTGGCTCAATTAAAAAATATGAACACACAGACATAGGCTATAACCATAGATTAGATACCATACAAGCAATTATTCTTAAACTAAAACTACAACATTTAGAAATCTGGAACAAAAAACGTAGACAAATTGTTAATTATATAGAGAACAACTTAACAAATAACAGGATTACTTTACCCAGAAATCCTAATTACTGTCTGCCTGTACATCATGTATATCCGGTAATAACAGAAAATAATAAACATTTTCAAAACTATCTAACAGAACATCACATAGAATATGGAATGCATTACCCTATTCTTATAGAAGAAACAAGCATGTATAAACATTTGTCTGGACCAGCCCATAATAGCAAACAATTTGCTAGGTATTCTACAAGCTTGCCTATTCATCCTTTTATGACTGATGCACATATTAACTATTTAGTAAACACTATGAATGGATACTTATCATGAATAAAATTTTTAGTTTCTTTATGTTCTTCAATGAAAATGATTTATTGGAAATTAAACTTAATGAAGAACAAGATTATGTAGAAAAATTTATTATTATCGAATCTTTACAAACTCATAATGGTAATAGTAAACCAAAATACTTTGATGAAAAAAGATTCATAAATTTTCAAAATAAGATTGAATACCATCTAATAGAATCTTTGGATGATTGTATCGAAAAGCATCCGGAATTGAGAACACCCTCATTCCACGCCAGACACAAAAATATGTCACCTAAACAACAAAAGTGTTGGGAGAGAGAAAAATTTCAAACTAATTATGCAAATACTATATTGTCTAATCTTGGTGTTGGGGATGAAGATCAAATTATGTTTGGTGGTCTAGATGAAATAGTAAACAAAGATATTATATTGAATCTATCCAAAAACCCCCACGCAATATACGGATTCGATTTAAGACTATATGTGTATAAATTAAATGTTTTTGCTAAAAAAATAGGAGGTCAGATGTTAACATCTTTTGCTAATATAAAAAGATATTTTGCATCAGAATTAAGATCAGATTGTATAGGACATGCTATAGTTAAAGATGCAGGATGGCACTTTAGCGGATTATCTAAAAACATTGATAATCTTAGAAACAAATATACTAATTTCAGTCATTCCCAAGACAGCGTTTGGTCACAAATAGATACTTGGGACGATAATACTTTTTTAAACAATGTAATAAATGGTTATATACCTAATTTCAATAATAATCCACAAAATCATTTACACGATATAAACTCTGAACATATCGAGATACCCGGTATATTATATACAGCTCCTAATTTTGCTTCTATCGATCATAGTATTAAGTTTGGTTTTCCAAAATATATAAAAGAAAACCAGAATAAATACCAAGAATACATATATAAATAAAATACTTGTTATTGACAACCTGTCAGAGACGAGTATAATAGACCTATATGAGACCTAACTGGCAAAATTATTTTCTAGGATTGGCTAAAGTCGTTTCGCAACGAAGCCATGATATACACACACAGCACGGTTGCGTAATTACGGATCAGCAAAATAGGATACTGGGGGTAGGTTATAACGGTTTCCCAAAAGGTATGGACGATTCACTGCTACCAACCAGTAGACCAGAAAAATACTCCTGGATGATACATGCTGAAAGAAATGCATTAGCAAACTGTATTATCAGACCAGACCATGGTATAGCATACGTCACAGGACAGTGTTGTAACGATTGTATTATGGCTCTCTGGCAGGAAGGAGTAACAACTGTGTACATGGCAGAGAACCATGGTACACAATTATTTGACCAAGAAGCTCAAATAAAATTCGATTTTTTCGTTAAGCATTCGGGCATAGTGATAAAAAAAATTAAACCAGACTTTTCTTGGATCAAGAATTTGTCTGGTGTATTATAAGAGTAATCTAAGATAAACTAGGCCCAATTAAATTTTATTACATATGACCAAATTTAATCATCTTTTCTACGGCCTGTTTAGTTAAACATCTAAGGAGATATTATGTCAGCACTCAATGAGCTTCAATCGTATACTTTTGTTAGTAAGTATGCCAGATGGTTAGAGGATAAGAATCGTAGAGAAACTTGGAAAGAAGCTGTTGATCGTGTTAAAAACATGATGTTATACTATTATGCCGATAACAACATATCAGAGTATATCGAATGGGCATATGATATTATGTATAAAAAGAAAGTATTAGGCAGTCAAAGAGCCCTCCAATTTGGAGGAGAACCAATACTAAAGCGTCATGCAAAAATGTACAATTGTACAAGTTCATACTGTGATCGTTTAAGGTTTTTCCAGGAATGTTTTTGGTTATTACTTTGTGGTAGTGGGACGGGCTTTAGTGTACAAAAGCACCATGTTGCTAAACTACCATCGTTATCACAAGAACCAAAATCAGAAACTGGTAGAAAATATGTTATAGAAGACAGTATCGAGGGCTGGTCTGATGCTTTAGGTGTTTTATTAAGTTCATATTTTGTTAAACCATCGGAAGATAAATTTAAAGATTATAAGGATGAATATATAGTATTTGACTATTCTAATATTAGAGAAAAAGGATCGTCATTATCATCAGGAGTTGGCAAAGCTCCAGGATTTGAGCCATTACAAAATGGCTTAGAAAAAATACGAGCATTATTAGATCGTTGTCTTGCTAATGGACAAAAGAAATTACGTCCAATTGATGCATATGATATTATTATGCATAGTAGCGATGCTGTATTGTCTGGTGGTGTTCGTCGTTCTGCTAGTTTGGCACTATTTAGTCCCAATGATGAAGAGATGGCTAAAGCTAAAACTGGCAACTGGTATACGGAAAATCCACAAAGAGCACGAAGCAATAACTCTGCTTTGTTACTTAAAGATGATACTACTTTTGAAGAATTTGAAATATTGATGGAAAGCGTCAAAGAATTTGGTGAGCCAGGATTCATTTGGAGTGATTCTACAGAGATGACTTTTAATCCTTGTGTTGTTGCAGATTCTACCGTAGTAACTGATCGTGGTATTAAAATGGTTGCTGATCTTATAAATAAACCATTTAATGCTATCGTGGATGGTATATCGTATCCAAGCTACAAAGGCTTCTGGAAAACTGGCACAAAACAAGTAATAGAATTACATTTTAAATCAGGTAGAACCCTGAGAGTAACTCCAAACCATAAAATCATGACCACAACAGGCTGGAAAGAAGCAGGGGATATAAATTTTGGTGAAAATATTGTTATTAATAATCATAGAGATTATCCATTAGACAGCGAGGCTAATCTAAATATACTATCGTCTGATTGGAAAAAAGGATATTTATTAGGATTGTTCCTGGGAGACGGAAATCATTCGAGATCTTCCGCACAATTAAAGTGGTGGGGAGAATCTAAAGAGCAATATAGGCAAGAAGCATATCAAATGCTTCATGATGTTGGATTTACTAATAATCATAATTCTTCAGAACAAAATTCTATTGCTGTATATAGTTCTATAGAATCAAGAAAACTTATGGAATTTGCTATTAATCACGATTGCATGGTTGGAACATCCAAAAGATTAAGTAAAAAGTCCATCTGTGGGTCTTGGAATCATATTTCTGGCTTAATTGCCGGTTATTTCGATGCTGATGGAACAGTATTAGTTAATAATATCAAAGGATCTTCCTTAAGAATATCATCAGTTCAATTAGAAAATTTACAAAATCTACAAATAGCACTTAATGCTTTAGGTATTTATTCTAAGATCTATAAAAATCGCAGATCAGAAGGTGATAGGGTTATGCCAGATGGTAGTGGTGGAACAAAAAGCTATTTCTGCCAAGCATCACACGAACTAGTTATTACTAGTGATAACATAGTTAGATTTGCCAAATATATTCCTATTAAAAATATTGATAAAGCTAATAAAATTCAAACAATAGTTAATAATTATCAAAGAATGCCAAATAGAACTAACTTTGTTGATACTTTAATTAATAAGACCATAGTTGGTGAATTAGATGTGTATGATTGTACAGTAGAAGGTATTCATGCTTTCGATAATGATGCTATTTATGTACATAACTGTGTGGAAGTTGGTATGTGGCCTGTCGATGCAGAAACCGGCAAGAGTGGTTGGCAAGGTTGTAATCTGTCTACAATTAATTGTTCTAGTGTTACAGATGAGAATGATTTTTATGAAAGATGCAAAGCAGCAGCTATTATTGGTACTCTTCAAGCCGGATTTACTAAATTAGATTATTTGGGCGAGATTAGCTGTAGAATCTTTGAGAGAGAAGCCTTATTAGGGGTCTCTTTAACTGGGATCATGGAAAAACACGATATAGTATTAACAGAAAAAGTTCTTAAGGCAGGAGCTAAAATTGCTGTAGAAACTAATAAAGAAATGGCCAAAAAAATCGGAATTAATCAAGCTGCTAGAGTAACCTGTTTAAAACCGGAGGGAACATCTAGTTCTATGTTAGGAACAAGTTCTGGCATCCACCCACACCACGCTAAACGCTATATAAGACACGTACAGGCCAATGTTTTAGAAGCACCATATCAACACTTCAAAAATTATAACCCACAAGCCTGTGAGCGTTCTTCGTGGTCTGCTAACAATACGGATGAAGTAATTAAGTTTCCTATTGAAGTTCCAGATGGGGCTAAATTAAAGAATCAATTACCAGCGGTAGAAATGTTATCAATAGTTAAAGATACACAAAAAAATTGGGTATATTCTGGTAAAAATAAAGCACTGTGTACTCAAGAGTTTTTAAGTCATAATGTAAGTAATACCGTGACTGTTAAGCCGGAAGAATGGGAAGATGTAACAAATTATATCTATAACAATAGAAAATACTTTGCTGGTGTTAGTTTGATACCTCAAAGCGGAGATAAAGATTATCCTCAAGCTCCATTTACGACAGTCTACACTAGTAGAGAGATAGTAAAAGAATACGGAGATGCTGCGTTATGGTGCTCAGGACTTATAGAACTAGGGTTAGCAAGTTTCGATAGTGATCTATGGAAAGCTTGTGATTATGTAGCAATGAATCAGGCTAAGTCCTCAGATCCTGACACCAGATTAGTCTTTGTAACTAAAATGAAAAATTTTGCTGGTAAATATTTTGATGGAGATATAAGAAGACTTACTTATTGTATGAAAGATGTATATAATTGGAAAATATATTGTGATTTGTTAAATACATTTAAGAAAGTAGATTATACACAACTATTGGAAACAGAGGATAATACTACTGGAATAGAGGAAATTAGTTGTGCTGGTGGAGCATGTCTAATCTAATCTTTATTTCAGAAAGGGTTTATTTTGAGAAAAAAAACAAAAAACAACAAAGAAAATATACTAGATTTAACTAATAAAATATCTCAGGACGATACCGCCTATTCATTTAAGAATAAATTAAAACCAAGAAGTAAAAATCAAACAGAGTACATTAGAACTGCTGCAGAAAACATTATTACTTTTTGTCAAGGAGTAGCCGGTAGCGGCAAAACGCATATTGCTATCGGTATGGCTTTAGAGTATTTATTAGAACATAAAGTAGAGCGCATTATCATAACCAGACCAGTAGTTGAGGCAGGAGAAAAATTAGGGTACCTACCAGGAACTGCCGAAGAAAAAATACATCCTTATTTACTGCCTATACTAGATGAATTAAATTATTTTATTTCCATACCCACATATACCAGATTAAAACTTTCCAATAGAATAGAAATCGTACCTCTTGGTTTAATGAGAGGCAGAAGTTTTCATAGGTGTTTTATTGTTGCTGATGAGTGTCAAAATGCATCGTATGACCAACTAAAAATGTTGTTGACACGTATTGGCATAGATAGTAAAATGATCCTCACCGGAGATATAGCACAATCTGATTTGCAAAAACATCAAAGGGGCGGTTTTTATGATATGATCAGATTTTTGGATGGATTAAATAATCTTGGTTTTGTCAAATTATCTATATCAGATATTGTAAGAAATCCTATTATCGGTGATATTATTAATAGGCTAGATTCATATGAACAATCATAAATCGTGTTTAGTACTAAATGCCGATTATTCTCCGATAGGAATCATAGACTGGCAAAGAGCTATGGTTTGGTATTACCGTTTCTATAGCACAGACAATCCTAGTATTGAAATTATAGACTATTATGACAATGATTATGTTGTTGGAACAGCAAATAGAAAATTTAAATTGCCAGCTGTTATAAAAACTACTCGATACTTTAGAATCAATAATTCGCCAGTTAATTTTTCTAGAAAAAATCTTTTTATACGAGATAATTATACTTGCCAATATTGTGGTCATTCCTATAGTATTAATCAGTTAACATATGATCATATTATACCTAAATCACAATGGAAAAAAAATAGTTCTCCAACAACATGGACTAATATTGTAACAGCATGTAAGAAATGTAATGCAAAAAAAGCAGATAAAACACCGACCCAAGCCAATATGCCTCTAATAAATAATGCCTATATTCCAAAAAAATCTCCAAGATACTTGCCTTTGTATAGTGAACTACTTACTATATCACAGGATATTCCAAAGCCATGGTTAAATTATATACAATAAAATGCCTGTTTATAGTTACAAGTGTAATCATTGCGATCACAATTTTGAACTCTTTTTTCCTATAAAGGATTATGAAAAGTCTCCTAAATGCCCACTGTGCGACTCAATTCAAACAGATAGACAATATATGCTAGATGTTTCGACCATAACCTCGTGTGTAAAAAAATCGGACACAGAACTAAAAACTATCGGAGACTTAGCTAATAGGAATAGAGATAGAATGTCTGGTGATGAAAAATCTGCACTATATGATCGTCATAACTCATATAAAGAAGCCGAATCAGAAAAACAACTACCAACAGGAATGTCAAGAATAAAGAAAAAAGGAAAAAAAACTAACTGGAGACATTTATGATGCATATATTTAGTAACAAAGAGAATATCTTCTCTCAACAACCGGACACAGAAAGTGAGTCTGTTTATTATACTATTATAGGACAGGAGGATGGTTTTATAGAAACTTTTCCTATAAAAAACCATGATGACAATAATGTATACGCAAAAAAAGTAACTCGTAAAGATAGGTCTACCAAATATCTTATAAAGATAGATGGGTCAGCAAAACTAGTAAATCCTTTATCTGTTACAGATGAGCAAACAGGGGCTGATTTATTTGTTAATGATGTGTGTAGAACCAATAAAAGATTCAAAGAAGTAAATCCCAAAGCTTTTGAATGGTATCTAAAATTTTTATCCACCAAAAATATCGCATGGCTATATAATGCAGAAAGAGAGAGTTATTGATGACAAATACCAATCACACCAATAAGACAAAACAATACGCTGTGCTTTGGTTGAATAGTCAAAATATAGATATACCAACAATTTCTAAAGAGCTAAATCTTTCAGAAAATACTGTATCAAAAATTTTGGATAACTTTGTTATAAAATCTACAAATAGTATAGAAACTACTTCCGAACCGGTAGCAGTAAAACCCACACTACAGAATAACATGATAACTAGTAGTATGAGCGGAAGGCAAAAGGTTGCTATAATGACAAAAGAGGCTTCGGCATTAGCAGAAGAACATAAAAAACATTATGGAAATAATTCGTCTCATAATAATAAGTCTTTTATATTCAAACCCAATTCGTGAAATATTATGAATAATCTAGAAGAAGTAATTTCTAAAAGCTTAAACGAAAGAGAACAAAAGCTTTTCTATGATCTACAATCAAAAATAGCTACAGCTTTGGATCAAGAAATGTCCAAAACAGCACCAGAAATACCAAAAGTACCAGATCCTTTTAATTGTGTCGAACAAAAACACGTAACAGATTACCATAGAGAAATACTCATTAGGGTCATCACAGAGGTTACAACTCTTAATGACTCCGGATATTTGGATAATATAGAAACAAGAGAAGAACATATGTACCATATCCCTGTTCCATCCGGTTGTGATTATACCAAATCCTTAGATGAATTTTTTAGTATCTTTGATACAAATATAACCAATTGCGCAAAAATTATTACTAAAATCATAAAATGACATTTAGATATATATCTAGATACTCCAATAATAAAGAAGTATCTCCAGCTCAGTATATTACTGAAATTATATGCGAAAAAAAAGCTAAAATAGATAAACTAGATTTGCATTATAAATTTTGGATCAGCAAAAAATGGGGAGCTTTTTTTCGTAATCAAATAGCTACAGCAAATAAATTACTCAAGACGTATCCAGCAAAAGCTATCATTAATGCTCTGTTAAGCACTGAGGCACAAAAAATTTTCTCATTGCGAGCCCCTCATCTGATTGCTATCATAGAGAAAGAGGAAGCTAAACTCAAAACGGTTGTAGAAAATTTTACCAAAGAAATAGACCGTAAAGAAAATACTTCTTTTGGTAGATCCAATTCCAGTAAATCAAATATACTATCCAAACTAAGGGAGATAGACAATGAGTCTTAAAGAGGATGTAAAAAAAAGCTTTGGAAGTGATATTATACTATCGGCAACATCCATAGTAGATAGAGAATTAATAACAATTCCTGTTAGTCCAGCTTTGGATATAGTGCTGAACGGGGGTATACCAGAAGGAAGTTTTGTAATATTCACTGGTCAACCAAAATGCGGAAAAACTACAACGTCGCTGGATTTCGCGGCTACTGCCCAAAAACCAGAATACCAAGGAGATTTAAAAAAATCTCGTCATGTGTACTATCTAAACATCGAAGGTAGATTGAAGAAAAGAGATCTAGAAGGGATATCAGCACTAGATTTAGAAAGATTCGATATCATAGGGTCTCAACAAGGTAAAATTTTACATGCGGAAGAATACTTACAAATAGCTGAACGCATAATTAATGAAGAACCAGGATCAATATTGATAATCGATTCATATTCTGCTCTTTGTACAGAAGCTGAGATAACAAGCGATATGGACAAAATGCAACGAGCAGACGGAGCAAAATTATTGGCTAAATTTTGTCGTAAAGTAGGAAATGTTATACCTGTTAATAAAAATATAGTAATAGGTATTACTCATCTAATGGGTAATCCTGGATACGGAAATGTAGAATGGAAGGAAAAAAGCGGACAGGCTATAGCATATCAAACAGACGTAAAACTAAAAGCCAAAATGTTTTCTCCATGGAGAGTTTCCGCAGATGGCGCACAAATCGGACAAGAAGTCGAATGGCAAGTATTATGCTCTGCGCTGGGTTCTCCTGGCGGAACTATTAAAAGCTATATAAGATATGGACACGGTATAGATAAAGCAATGGAATTGGTGATGCTATGTATAGATTTAGGTATTATTTCTAAAGGTGGAGCGTGGTACACTCTTACATCTGTAGACGATAAGCCCAAATTTCAGGGAACAGAGAAATTAAGACAATATGTAGTAGACAATCCCGAAGTTTACAAGTCTCTTACGGATAGCCTATACTCAACAATGAACATATCATGCAACAAATCTTAGACCTTGATGGCAATCTACAATCTTGGCAATTAAGTGGAGGTATAGCCCATGGAAAACTATTAACTAAATCAGATTTGCACCTAAAGGCTAGAGACTTGTTAAAAGATTGTTTTCCTACGCTACAAATACTAGAAGAAGTTCCGATACCATTAAGAAAAACAGAAATCCTATATTTAGACTTCTATTTACCCCTAATAAGAAAATGTATAGAAGTCCATGGATCTCAGCATTATAAATTCACTCCGTTTTACCACACCAATCTTATGGGATTTGCAAAACATAAAAAGAGAGATCAAGATAAACAAGAATGGTGTCATCAGAATAATATTATCTATATAGAATTACCTTATAATGAAAGCATAGAAGAATGGAAAACCAGATTGACGTAGCCAACAAACCCTCCAAAGAAGAAGTTGCGGAATGGGATCGCATACTTGACGAATACGAAAAATCTGTAGGATTACCTCAGTACAATCCACAGTCTTTGCCAGAAAATGAGCTAAACGAATACTTGACAATGTCCAGAGATGTGCTAGAAAGAACAACGACAGAGGACTGTGGTCAGATATCATATCGTCTAGCACAATTTGCTTTTCATGTACAAAGAACACTCAACAGAGAATTAGCTAGGTATAACTGGGCGGAAGAAACTATTAAAGAGGTAATCGCTGATGATATTAATAATTATAAGGGGTATGGATATATAGAAAAATCTGCACAGGCCATCAAACACAACCAAAAAGCCAATCAATTACAAAAAATTAAAAAATATGCTAAGCAAAGATCGGACAGATTGACATATTTGGCTAGCTCCATTAAAAACTTATCAGATATTTTAATCTCCATACAAAGATCAAAAGGAATGAAGCATGGATAATCTAAGTCCAGAACAAATAAAACAAATGATAGCGATGCTACAAGCGATGCTTCCTAACGAACCGAAGCAAGATACGGAATCGGATAATACTAAAAATACAACTATTAATACCGTTCCAAATAAAACAATAAAAAAAGACAATTTTGTAAATAAGTTTGACACAATGTCCGAATCTCATTTTCACAAAACCGATACAGACATCGACAGAGCATTATCCAAACACGCTCCCACACCCAGAATGAGAAAATATGAACCAGCCCATGTTAGGTGCAGAGTGTGTGGAAGAACAGAAGAGGTTAATCCTGCTTTACTACCAGAGAGTGCAGACAGATATAAATGTAACGAGTGTTCAAGGAGTTCAGGATGATACTATGTGACACATCCGCCGAAAGAGCGGTATTAGCTGGTATATGCAGATATGGAGATACTGCCTACTTAGACGTTGCTGATTTGGTTCAAGAATCCTCTTTTACTGTTGATAGTAATAAGATTATATACCAGTGTCTCAAAAGAATTATGGAAAGAGAACAAAAAATCTCTATAGATCTAGCGATTATTTTTTCTACAGCAGAAGAATTGGGATTAACACATATCCTAACAAAAAAGGAAGAAACTCAACATCTAAGAGCTATTTTAGATTTTCCCGTAAATCACGATAATGTTCGCAAATTTGCAGCCAAAATTCGAAAACTTGAAATAGCCAGACTTCTGAGACAGCAGTTAGAAAATGCACAAGATAAACTATTAGATATTACAGGCACGGAAACAATAGGAAATATTCTGGGAATAGCAGAAGATGCTATTTTTGATTTTTCTAATTTGTTAGCAGATAGTGATAATGCACCAATCAATATAGGACATGATCTAGATTCGTATATAGATCAATTAATCAATAATCCTATAGATCAGGTTGGTATTCCAACAGGTTTTCCAGCATATGACCAAGCAATAGGAGGAGGATTGCGCAAAAGTACGGTGAATGTTATAGCGGCCAGGCCTAAAACCGGTAAAACATTATTATCAGATAATATCGGTTTTTACATTGCTAATAAGCTAAAAATTCCAGTTCTTAATATGGATACTGAGATGACTAAAGAAGATCATATTAATAGAATTATGGCTATGATGACAGAGATAGAAATCAATCACATAGAAACAGGTAAATTCGCAGAATCTCCTAGTCAAAACAGTAAAATACAACAAGCAGCCATTTCCTTAAAAGAGACGCCTCTGTATTATAAGTCTATAGCTGGCAAACCTTTTGAGGATCAGATATCCATAATGAGAAGATGGATAGTCAAAGAAGTAGGCTTAAAAACAGATGGTACAGCTAACGATTGTGTCATTTTTTACGATTATCTAAAACTGATGGATTCTCAGGGCATGAATCAAGATCTTAAAGAATATCAGGTTCTAGGCTTCATGATGACTCAACTACATAATTTTGCTACTAAATATAAAATTCCTATTGTGGCTTTTATCCAACTTAATAGAGATGGGATCACAAAAGAAAGTACAGATACTGCTAGCGGATCTGATCGTATTATATGGCTATGTAGTAATTTCAGTATATTTAAACGAAAAACACCAGAAGAAATAGCAGAAGATGGCCCAAATAATGGCAATAGAAAATTGGTACCACTTATAAGTCGTCATGGTGGTGGTTTAGACGACAATGACTATATAAACTGCCATATGAAGGGATGGTGTGCCAAAATAGAAGAAGGCAAAACTAGACTAGAATTAACTAAAAATTTATCATCTCGTTCCAATGGATTTCTTATAAATGATAACAATGAATCAGAAACCGAAGACGTACCGTTTGAATGATCAAGCCAAATTAAAAGTTTTGTGCGACGATCTTTGCGACCGAATAGAAGACCTTCTTGATTATTTTGCTTTAGAATATAAGCTTAATGATAAAATGGTTACAATGGCTTGCCCTATACACGGAGGAGATAATATTGGAGCTATAAATCTATATCCAAACGGAGATTCTTATAGAGGCAACTGGAAATGTAGAACCCACTCCTGCGAAAAGATTTTTAAAGGATCGATTATAGGCTTCGTTAGGGGCCTCTTGTCTGCACAAAAAGGTTGGTCTCAGCCCGGAGATGACACTTGTTCATTTGCCGAAACCATAAACTTTATAAGCCTATTCTTAAATAAAGATATCAAAGACATCAAAATTTCCAAAACTACAAAAAATAAACAAGAGTTTGCTAATGCTATTAATAATATTATTATCCCTAAAAGCAATACAAATAATTTCCCTACTAGAAAAACTATTAAATACCATTTAGATATTCCTGCTAAGTATTATTTAGATAGGAATTTTTCTGAAGAAATCCTGGTCAAATACGATATCGGGTATTGCAACAAAAAAAATAAAGAAATGTCCGATAGAATAGTGGTTCCTATCTATGATATAGATCACGAATACATGATAGGGTGTTCCGGAAGAAGCATATACGAAAAATGCAATATATGTTCATGTTTTCATAATTCAAAAAATAACTGTCCAGATGATTCTAAGAAATTTTTATATCCTAAATGGAAACACAGTTCAAATTTTAAAAGTCAAAATTGTTTATATAATATGTGGTATGCTAAAAAATATATTCAAGATTTACAATATGCTATAATAGTAGAAAGCCCTGGTAATGTTTGGAGGCTAGAAGAAGCTGGAATACATAACAGTGTAGGTATTTTTGGCTGTAATCTTAGTGATAGGCAAAAAATGATTTTAGATGCTTCTGGCGCTATGAGCTTAGTTATCTTAACAGATAATGACGAGGCAGGAAACAAAGCGGCTGAGCAAATCGAAGAAAAATGTATAAATACTTACAAAATATATAGACCTCAAATATCAAAACCAGATATCGGAGAAATGACTATTGCAGAAATTCATCAAGAAATTAAACTATACATAGATGAGAGGATAATATGATAATCGCTTTTGCAGGCAGAAAACAATCTGGTAAAACAACCTGTTCTGAATTTGTAGCCAATGTGTTTACTGGTAATTTATTGGGCGAAGCCCATATATACAATTTTGCTGATCCCCTCAAACAACTATGTATAGATATTCTTGGGTTATCTCACCAACAATGCTATGGTTCTGACACAGATAAAAACGAATTAGTCGATTGCTATTGGAATAATAAACAACTATCTGCTAGAGAAGTTTTGCAAATGGTTGGAACGGATATGTTTAGATCTTTAAAGCATAATGTATGGTCCGAAGCAACAATACGCAGAATTCAAAATGACAATTATGATTTGGCTATAATTGCTGACTGTAGATTTCCCAATGAGGTGGAAGCTATTAAAAAGGCTGGGGGTTCGGTTATAAAACTCACCAGGAACCCATTTGGGTCAGATCACAGTAGCGAAACGGCTTTGGACTTAGATAATTATGATCAAAATAATTTTGATTTAGTCATAAGCAATGATCATATGACCATTTCTACACAAAACCAACAAATACATAATTTTCTTATAGATAAAGGAATACTACCATTATAATTACATATTTACGTAGCAGCTCTTATGCGACACACACGATGTGTCCAATGCAATATTTCATAGAGTACAATTTAGGTCTAAAATCCCCCTCTAATAAAAAAGCAGATAAAGGCACTATTTGTCATAAGGTTTTTGAAATTCTAGCATGGATAAAACTGAGTACGCAACAAGGCAGGCCGTATTTTTATGACGATGTGATTAATCAAATAGACATTGTTAATTATGATCTAGAAACAATTATTGATCAAGTATATGAATATTATACTAGTCGTTTTACTCATCATGAATGGTCAATCACAGATCATAAAGATTGTCGTAAGTGGGTTTATAAAGCTCTCGAATATAACAATGGCATGTTCGATCCTAGGAATAGAGAAATAGTAAGTCCAGAACAACATTTTGACATAGAAATTAAAAAAGAGTGGGCTAAATATCATTTCGACCAACCAGAAAAACTAGATGGATATTTGGGTATCAAAGGAACAATAGACTTAATCACCAGGGTTAATGATTCTACTCTCGAAGTCATAGACTGGAAAACAGGTCGCAGATTAGATTGGGCCACAGGAGAAGAAAAAACATTAGCCAAATTAAATTCTGATCCTCAGCTAATGATATATTTCTATGCTATACAACATTTATATCCAGATATTGATAATATCATTATTTCTATCAATTTTATTAATGATGGCGGTATGTTTTCTATTTGTTTTGATAAAAGTCATTTAAGTAAAGTAGAAATGATGTTAAAAAATAAATTCGACACTATCAAAAAAACAATAGTACCAGAAAGACACAAAACTTGGAAATGCAATAAGCTGTGTCATTTTGGAAAAACAACCTTTGAGCAATCGACGCATCAGCCTATTATTGAATACAGGGATGGACAGGTTACGCCTGTAGGATCATGTATGAATAAGTGTGAGCAAATATATCATGATATTAATATTAAAGGTATAAACAACGTTATTGCCGAATATAAAAGACCAGACTATAACATAGGTCAATATAAGGCTCCTGGTAGCACCTGAAAATGAAACAATATATTCCTTTGCATGTACATTCTATGTACTCGTTATTAGATGGTTTATCTAAACCTTCTCAGATAGCAGACAGATGCGAACAAATAGGTGTTAGTAGTTGTGCCTTAACGGATCATGGCAATATCGCCGGAAGCATCAAGTTCTATACAGAAATGAAGCGTAGAGGCATCAAACCAATTCTTGGGTGCGAATTGTATGTTTCTGATAACCATGCGTCTATTCAAGATAAATCTAATAAATCTCTTAGTCATTTGCTGGTTTTAGCTAAAAACTATAAGGGCTGGAAAAACTTAATTAAAATAGTTTCTATGTCTAATAAACCAGAATTTTATTACCATAAACCAAGATTAAGTTTACAACAACTACAAGATTTAATAGACGGTAATCTAATCGGAATTAGTGGTCATTTGGGGTCCACATTAGCCGATTCAATAGTTTCTGACGATAATATCATAAGCGATTGGAAAAATATCGGAGAAAACCATATATCTACTATGAAAGATATATTTGGGAAAAACAATTTTTTTCTTGAGGTTCAGTTAATGGATAAGCAAAATGCTCCTATTCAAGAAAAACTAACCGAGTGTACAAGACAACTCGGTCTTTTAACCGGAACCAAGATAGTATGCACACCAGACGCTCATTATTGCAATAAAAGCGACGCTATTGATCAAAGAATTTTATTATGTAATAATCTGAAAACAACATTTCCAGAGATCAATAGAAAAATTACCAATAACGAAAAAGTTCCACTATCTGCATTTTTTCTTTCAGATAATTTTCATATATTATCTCAGGAAGAAATCAATGATTTGCATACCGAAGAAGAAATAGAGAACACTAAACTAGTAGATTCTTTATGCGAGGAATACAATATACTAAGCACACCTAATCTACCTCCGTTTAAGTGTCCAAAACAACAAACCGATGTGGAGTATCTTAGAGAATTATGTCGCACAGGATGGAAACAAAAAATAGCTAATCAAATACCGCTAGAAAATCAAGCACAATATGTGGATCGCATTAAATATGAATTAGATGTGTTGCAAGGTGCTGGATTATCAAGTTATTTTCTTATAGTGCAAGATATTGTAAATTATGTTCGTAATAATAATTGGCTTCCCGGTCCTGGCAGAGGAAGCGCTGCTGGCTGTTTGGTGTCATACCTAATAGGTATTACGAATATTAATCCCATAGAATATAATCTAATGTTTGATAGATTTTATAACGCCGGTAGAAATACCTCCAATCATATTTCTATGCCAGATATAGATGTCGATGTTCCAATTAACCAGAGAGAAAATGTAATTCAATATATTAAAAATCAATACGGTGCTGATAAAGTATCACAAATGATTACATTTAATACTATCAAAGGAAGAGGTGCTCTAAAAGATGTTCTGAGAGTTTATGGTAACGTGTCTTTTGATGAAATGAATAATATAACTAAAAATATTCCGGATGAAGCCAAAATAGCAGATGAGCTACAAGAAATGAAAGAAGAAACCGGCGAAGCATCAATTATTAGATGGGCATTAGAAAACAATGCGGATAAACTCAAAGAATGGTGCTATTTAGACGACAAGGGCGAAACTCAGGGACCGCTAGCAAAAAGATTTGATCAGTCTATGAGATTAGAAGGCACCAAATCTAACCAATCTAAACATGCCGCTGGTATCGCTATCAGCGCTACTCCATTAAACGAAATATGTCCTATGGTTTATGATACCAAAAATAATCAAATGATTGCCGGTATGGAAATGCAAGATCTAGAATCTATTGGAATTATTAAATTCGATATTCTTGGTGTAGCAATGCTTGATAAGGTTATGACTATTCAACAACTTTTACAAAAAGGAGCATAAAATGAAATTCCATGAATTACAAGTTAACGATAAATTTATATATGATAATATAGAATATATAAGAATTCCAGATGAAAGAATTAGCTGCTGTAAAGTTTTGAATGCAAAAGTTATAGCAACTAATGAAAAAGCTTTTATTGTCCCAGCAAACGACGTAACAAAGGTAGACTGACTATCAATGATCAATTACAACAAAATTTGTGTTTTCGATTTTGAAACAGACGGGACCGATCCAAGCGAATGCAGTCCCGTACAATTGGCCGCTATAATGATAGATCCTTTGAGTTTGGAAATTATACCAGATTCCGAATGTAATATTTTCTTAAAGCCCGAGCCTCTAGAGAAAGACGAGAAATATGAATACCAAACAGATATTCTAGATTTTCATGCCAAAGTAAGAGGATGTGCTAAAGAAAATATTTTACAACAGTGGCTAACCTATCCAAATCAACAACATTCTTGGAAGGTTTTTACTGAATACTTGATGAAATACCACACTAGAGCTAGTAAAAAAAGTCAATTTTCCGCTCCTATAGCGGCTGGGTATAATATATACAGATTCGATATGAAAATAGTTGATCGTTTGAGTAAAAAGCACAATAATGTAAATAAGGAAAATACTAGTAATCTTTTTTATCCTAGAGATATAATTGATATTATGAATTTAGTTTTTTATTGGTTCGAACAAAATAATGATCTCAAAAATTATTCTATGGATACGCTAAGAGATTATTTGGGAATCTCAAAAGACGGTGCTCATGATGCTTTAAAAGATGTCAAAGACTGTGCAGAAATACTTATACGATTTCTAAGACTACACAGAAAAATGTCTACTAAAGTCAAGTTTAAGGACTCTTTCAAAAATAAGACATGAAGTATTATACATATCCTTGTGGTTGCAAATTTAAGGTGATTTCGGAAACAGAGGGCTATCCATTGATAGACTTTGATCCAATTAATGACACTCTAAATTTAGACTGTAATATGACATGGGATTTAATTTCAGAAGGAAATACAAAAGGATGTTTTCAGCTTGAGTCTAGACTTGGTAGGTCTATGGCAAAAAAACTAAAACCTAAAAACATAGAGCAACTATCGGCTTTGATTAGTATTCTAAGACCAGGATGCTTGGAAGCTATTAGAGATGGTAAAACCGTTAGCAATCATTATATAGACAAAAAAAATGGACAAGAATCTGTAGACTATTATCATCCATCATTAGAACCAATTCTAAAAAAAACATATGGAGAAATGATATATCAGGAACAAGCCATGGAAATAGCCAAAATTATAGCTGGTTTCGACTTACAAGAAGCAGATAGTTTAAGAAAAGCTATAGGAAAGAAAAAACCAGAAGAAATGGCAAAACTTAAAACTAAATTCTTAGATGGATGTGATAAGTTAGGCACAGTAAATATTAAACAAGCAGAAGAAATTTTCGGATGGATAGAAAAAAGCCAAAGATATTCTTTTAATAAAAGCCATGCTGTATCGTATGCTATGAATGCTTATCTATCAGCTTTTACAAAAGCACATTTCCCTAAAATATTTTTTGCATCATATCTGCGTTTTGCCAAAGACAAGATTAATCCAAAAGCAGAAATTAAGGAACTAGTTCAGAATGCTAACGAAATGGATATATCGGTTTGTATTCCTGACTTAAGAAATCTTAATGAATTTTTTATACTAAAAAATCAGTGCATATATTTTGGTTTAACAGATATCAAAGGTTTTGGCAATTCTGTTTTCTCAAAACTAAAAGATATCATAGTCCAAAAAAATATAGATTTACAATCGATTTCTTGGTACGAACTATTATTCGACATACTACTAAATATAAACTCTATGTCTGCTAAAGCCTTAATTAAAAGTGGAGCATTATCTTTTTGTAAAAAAACTAGAACATCTATGATGTTTGAATTTGATATAGCAAGCTCATTAACAAAAAGTGAACAACAATTCATTCAAATGAATACCAAATCTGATAACTCGTTAAAAAATGGTCTACAGTCTTTAAAAAATAAACCAAGAACAACAAAAAAAAGAATTGATGCTATTAATGGATTAATAGATACTTTGGCTTTTCCGCCATATTCGATGGATGATAGTGCAGAATGGTTATCTGATTCTGAGGAAGAGATTTTAGGTTGTAGTATCACTTGTTCTAAAGTAGATATGTATGATGTAAGTATGACAAATTGTAATTGTAAAGAGTTTAAAACTATTCTTAATAGAGAAAACCTATTGATTTGTGGAGAAATAGATAATATTAGTGTTACAAAAACAAAAACTGGCAAAAGCCCTGGATCCGAGATGGCATTTGTTACATTATCAGATAGTTATGGATCCATAGACAGTGTCATATTTTTTCCCGATGCCTACAAAACATATAGGAATATTTTATTTGATCATAATGTTGTAATTCTACAAGGAAAGAAAAACAATTCGGGAGATAGTTTTATAGTTGAAAAAGCTTATATTCCACGCACTTGACTCCCAAACGACGACATGGTATAATACAGTATTGGTTTGGTTATTTTCTACATTTTTAAGGAGCAGATATGAATATCAATATATTACGAGGTAATTTAGCAAGAGATCCCGATCTACGAACTGTAACAACTAACGGGAAGAGCACATCGGTTGTCAATTTTACTATTGCGGTTTCAAGGGAGTACGTTAAATCAAATGGAGAAAAGGATAAGATAACAACTTTTGTTCCGTGCGAAGCTTGGGACTCCGGGGCCGAGATTATAGGCAAGTCCTTTAAGAAGGGCGATTTGGTTCTGGTGGAAGGAGCTTTGAGAAATGATTCTTGGCAAAAGGACGGTGTCAAGCACAATTCACTCAAGGTTCGCGTAAATAACTTCTCCAAAATCACCAGACTATCTGCTTCAGAAAAGGAAGAAGTCTCTCAGAGCGAACCGGTCGCATTCTGAGCAATAATCTAAAGTAGGCCATAATCAGGGGTAGCCAGAGTACCCCTGTTTTATGGTTTACTACACATATTATAATACCATGGACAAACAACAACAAAAAAAAATAAAAGTTTTGATGGTTTCCGAAGCGAGTTTTCTGAGTTCTGGCTTTGGTACATATGCTAATGAAATTCTATCTCGTTTACATAATACCAACAAATATGAGATAGCTGAGTTTGCTTGCTATGGTAAGGTTAACGATCCAAAAGATAGCAACATACACTGGAAATACTATGCAAATGCTGTTGAGGGTAACGACCCTAGAAGTCAAGAATATAATTCTAGTATGGAAAACCAATTTGGAAGATGGAGATTCGAAAGAGTTTTGCTAGATTTTCAACCGGATATTGTAATAGATGTTAGAGACTATTGGATGAATTCTTATCAGCAGTTTAGTCCATATCGACCATATTTCCATTGGATTCTTATGCCGACGGTTGATTCGGCTCCTCAGCAAGAAGAATGGATAGACACATTTGTTCATGCTGATGCAATAATGACATATTCTGATTTTGGTAGAGATACTCTTAAATCACAAAGTAATAGCAGAATCAACTATATCTCCACAACTTCTCCTGGCGTAAATTTAGATGTATTTGTGCCACTACCAAAAGATCAGAGAAAAGCGTTAAAATCTGCTATGAATCTTGATCCGGATTCTTTTATTATCGGCGCAGTAATGAGGAATCAAAAACGTAAATTAATACCAGAACTATGCGTTGCTGTTAAAAAATTTATAGATAAACTACATCAAGAAAATCATCCAAAAGCTGGCAAAATTCTTATATATTTACATACTAGTTATCCTGACGCTGGATGGGATATTCCTTTATTTCTCAAGGAATATGAGATAGGAAATAAGGTATTATTTACATATTCATGCAAACATTGCGGCTTCTATGGCCCATCCTTATACCAGCACCCTATGGCTATCTGTCCTAGGTGTGGACAAAAGGCTTTTTCTATGCCTAATGTCAGTCATGGAATTAGTCAAGCTGAACTTAATACTATTTACAATACAATGGATATGTATGTTCAGTATGCGATATGCGAAGGTTTTGGTATGCCCCAAGTAGAAGCCGGTGCTGCTGGTGTTCCTATAGCCACAGTAGACTATAGTGCTATGCAAGATATAATCAAAAACCTAGATGCTTTTCCAATAGCTGTTAATCAATATTTTAGAGAGCTTGAAACCAAGGCTATTAGAGTTTATCCGGATGACGATAGTTTAGTTAGTATTTTGCACAATTTTATTAATCAACCAGAATTTATACAGGAACAAAAAAGATTTGAAACTCGTAAATTAACTGAACAGCATTATAACTGGGATGATATTGCCAAGAAATGGGAAAATTATCTAGACAATGTTAAATTGGTAAACTTACAAGGTAAATGGAACCAGCCGTTACCCAAATTGAATCCTTTGACAGAATCGGATTTTGATTCGAAACAAACTGTTCATCAAAATATTACGAGAATAGTAACCCAAAAAATGGGTAACCATCAAATTTTATCCTCTTCTTTATTGCTTAATAGTATTCGAGACATAAATTATGGATTCGTGTTGAATGGTATGCAAACACAACCGTACACAATACAGCAAACATTGAGTATGCTCAATAACATAGTACACAACCACAATTTAGCTATGGATGCTCTAAGCCAGCAGCATTTACTTTCTCAAGAAGACTTTATACAATACGCAAAAATGAAAGAGAGTATCAAATGAAAGTTTTGTTTGTTGCTCCATACAGACAAAATGATGGTTGGGGTAGATCATCCAGAGATTGGATCAAGGCGATCTCATATAACAAAGATATACAACTAACCATTAGGCCTGTATATTATATTCCTAATACTATTAATGTTGACCAAACCATATTAGAATACGAAAATAGTTACTATAGTAATTATGATACAGTCATACAAAAGGTTCTTCCGTCGAATCTGCATATTAACTCTTCTGTTAAAAATATTGGAATTATAACAGTAGAAACGGGAAATTGGACTAATTCAAAAAACATACTGTTGCTTAATAGACTAGACGAAATATACGTTTCAACTACAACAGAAAAAAAGAGCTTGGAACAATCAGGCGTTAAAACAAAAATTAGTATTGTGCCCGAAGCAATAGATACCGACATTGTCGATAACAACATAGAATCGAATCAGTTGCCTATTCCTCACAATATAAAGCGTAATTTTATTTTTTATTGTTTTGCTGGTCCAGATCCCATATCCAATCTAGATAAAATAATAACAGCTTTTCACTTAGCTTTTAATGAACAAGATGGTGTTTCGTTACTAATAAAAACTGAAGATCAAAATACGATAAAACATATACAGGAACTAAGTAAAAAAATCAAAGAAACACTAAGAGTCAATAAAGCATACCGTAGCGAGATTATTGTTGGACGATCGGATGACGAAAAGTCTATTATGAGCATACATAATACAGGCAATTGTTTCATTAACTTAAAATCTACAGATAATTTTTGTAAGCAAACACTCATATCTTCTTACTTAGGCAAAACTCCTATAGTAATGCAAAATACTGGCCTTGCGGATATTCTAGGCAAAAATGGAGGAATTATAACTAAATCAGTTAAATGTCCTCTAATTATGCCAACTCCTCCGTTAATGGAGGAATATGATTCATACAATAGTAGTGAATTTATTTATTCTCCTGTCGTCTTTAATCTAATAGAAAATATGCAAAAAATTTACGCTCTCTATAAAACAGATAAAAAGAATTATAATACTCAAATGAGAATAGATACTTTATCAGACTATTCTTTCAAATCAATTGGAGCAAAAATATGCAATTAAGCTGTATGACAAGTAGCGTTATCAATAGAACTATCAATCCCACGATTGGTAATATACTATATGATCCATGTTTTAGCTTGGTCGATCATATTTTGTACCAATTACCATATACATTTTATATATTAGGAGATGGTAAAAATAAATATAATCCACACACTAATAATGTAATTGTATTAAATCCAGATCGCTATAATTTCTATGATTATAGAGTATATATATCTCATGATATAGAGAAATTTACAAACCAAAATAATACCGGTAATATATATCATATCAATAGTATTATTTTTATACACAATCATAAAGCATACAAGAAAGAAGACAGACACATTCTTAATCAACAAACAGAATATAAACACAAAATTTTTGCAGACTCTGTACTATCCACAAGTATGGGGTCTCCAAACAAATCTCATATAGTACCGTTAGGAATTCCTACATCTATTTTTACTAAATCAACAGACTCAACTAATCGTAAGCCAGTTGCGATCCTCGACGGCGGAGCATTGGGACAAAGAATAAAAAATATTCTAACACAAAATAATCTGGTATGCGATATCATAAATATTAATTCTGATATGAATATTAAGGTTATAAACCATATATTTAACCAATATAAATGTATTATAGATCTTTCTAACTACGCACATTTTAATCTATTATGTGCTTTATCTAGCGGCTGCAGGGCTATGACATTACAAAATCAATCAATTATGTGTCCTTCTATAGAACAATATCCAGATATAAATGCTCTAATACAATCTGTAGTTAATCACAAGGATATAAATTTGGAGGCAGTAGGTGAATATATACAGCATAATCATAATATAGATACGTTTAATTCTCATATAACAAACATAATAACACAAGCTGATCGAGAGGTATTTTTACGATGAACAGACCAATAAATTTTATAGTTGACGAATCTGACAATCAGCCAACATATGATAATGTCAATATAACCAATCTAAATAATGTTATCAATGGTTATTTACCACATATTGTTTGTGACTGTTTAGATAAAATCCCGTTTTCGGCTAGACACGGTATTTTTTTTGAGATCATAAACAAGCTTGCTTATAATGGAGAAGCCGTTTTTAAAATGATCAATGCCACTGTTATGTCTAATAGAATACAAAAAAATGAAATTTCGTGTGATAAATTATCAGAAGTCATAGAACCAGTCAAGTCTATGTGGACAGAATATATGATTAATGATCTATTTAATCAACTACCAAATATTAAAATTCAAAAATACTATCATGAAAATGTATATACGATTATATCGATAACCAAAACGCATGAATAAAAACATAGGATGTTGTATTTTTTCTCACGAAATAACAAAAGGAATGAAGTCCCACGGCCAGATAGGGCTGCTGAGGTCGTCTGCTAAAAATAAAGAGCTATTATATTACTCTATAAGATCTATACAGAAATATTCCCAATACCATCCTATACATCTGATTATTGGATTCGAGGAAGAAAAAATCAAAAAAAATCTTACAGACTATAATATGTCTATTAATACAATATATAACGAAGAATATGATACAAAAAATTATGGGTATGCATTTAAATTATTCTTACAAAATATTGATAACACTTATATAGACAATGTAAAAGGCGTGTTGTTTATACTAAGTAACATAGTGATTAAGCATTTACCCAAATTTAATCCTAAAGAATCTTGGATACTAACGAAAAAAAGATATAAAACCACACAAAATTATATAGGTTGTACCTTACAGGATTGCAAAGTAAATTATATGTTCTATAATATTGGAGAATCCGTGTGGACAGATGTATTTTACCTTACATCGACCGACATCAAAAAAATTATTTCGGGCATACACAATTATTATGATCATATGTTCATGTTCGAAATCATCAATACTATGATCGAAAAACAAAAAATAGATATTAGAACAGTTACATTAGATAAAATTAGTGATATTGTTAAAATTAATGGCTTAAAAGATAAACATAAAATTAAATAAGAGAATAATATGAAAAAAATTCTAGCTCATGTTGGTGGTTCAAGACAATATAGAAGTATATTAAGACATGTTAGTATTAGAAATACTGATAGTATGAGTTTTATAGCTGATAACCTACATTCAAAACTGTTTGATATGTGTTATGTTCAAAAGCCAGACATAATTCTATATCCCGGAGTCGAATATACTCAAGAGATTCATAATTTTATTGTGCAAAATAATAAAAAAACACAAATTATTCTATACATAGATAGACCTGTACAACCTGTTGATTTATTCAAATTTTGGTCTGATGCCGGATGTAAAGTTATATCTTACAACCTTGCTGGTTCTATGTCTAACGACTTATTAGAATGTGATATGTTTTATGATGATAGTATATTTACAACACTACCGAATCTCACAAGAAATTCTAAATTAGCAGTATCGTTATCTGTAGATAATAAAAAGAACAATGAACTATTACAGAATATGCTGTACCCAACTCAAAAAGAATACCAATTTGTTCTGTTTAATAATCCAGAATTTAAACACCCTCAAAATGTAGGTATATACAATGAACCAGATCTAAACTATGTATTGAATACTTTCGAATATTTTGTTGATATAGATCAGGAGTTTTCTCTGGAAGCTTATGTTTGTGGTATAAAAAATCTCGATATTAATAATAATAGTATTATTGACGCAATTATAAATAAACAATACATACTACCAATACTCACAGATAAGAATAAATGCAGTAATTTTGTTAATAATGAGCTTATTAGATATATGGGGTTATAATATGAACATAGGATTTTTCTGTCCGGAAATAAATCAAAATCAAGCCGATCACGAAATTCTTCAGGCTATTAATGGCTTATGTGAAAATAGGCCACTAGACAATATTGTGTTATTTAATAATAGCTATAATACTATTGATCCAAATAAAAAATATTATATACTACCTATTAGCCATAGTAAATACTTTAAAGGTATCTTATTTGTATTTGACACAGAATCCGCTTCTATGTCGATCACTTTTCCTGGACCAACAAAACAAGTATTAGTCCTTAAACGACTAGAATGGGTCAATAAACATGATCTACCATATACTCTATGGTATAATATATATATGAATACTGATTTAGAAATTCTAGTTTCTAACCAAGAAGATTATGATCTAACTACAATATGTTGGAAACAACCTATTGCTATCAACCCTAGTTTAACAGCGAAAGGACTAGATGATGTTATACGACAATTATAATGATATGGATAAACAAAATATCATTTTAGATTTATATATATCAAAACAAAAAAGCTTTGGAGACATAGCAAAAGAATACGGCACATATGCAAATAAAATTCGTAGAGACGCAATCAGATTTAATATAAACATTAGAGATAAAAGCGAAGCACAAAAAAATGCGTTAAAAACAGGCAAACATAAGCATCCAACAAAAGGATCAAAAAGAACAGAAGATACTAAAATGAAAATTGGTAAAAAAGTTATGGAAACATGGGAACAATCTTCTGATAAAGAAAAAAACACAAGAAAAAAAAGAGCTAAAAAATTATGGGATTCATTATCTCAAACAGAAAAAGAAAACAGGCTAGATTCTGCCAATAAAGCAGTAAGACATAGTAGCAAGGTGGGTTCAAAACTAGAACACTACATTTTAAATAAGCTGATCCAAGATGGTTACAAAACAGAATTCCATAAGGAACAGATTTTGTCGAATACCAAGTTGCAAATTGATCTGTTTCTTCCTACTATGAACACAGCAATAGAGATTGACGGACCATCTCATTTTCTGCCAGTTTGGGGACAAGATAGTTTAACTCGAAATCAAAAATATGACAATAAAAAATCTGGACTATTAATAGGAAAAGGGTTGAATCTTATTCGTATCAAACAAACTCATGATTTTTCTAAGGCCAGAGCAGAAAAAGTTTATCAAAATCTTAAACACATATTACTAAATCCATCATCGTTTCAAACTTCAAAAATTCTAGAAATAGAGGACTGATTATATGACCAAGTCAAAAGCTACTAAAGATAATATGGTCGAAAAAGAAAATGTAACTCCTAATGATCCCGGATGGACTGACCAAGTTTTAGGATTATTATTAGATGATGAAAAGATATCAGGAAATCCAACAACAGATGGGCTTAGAAGAATATTTGAAATAGCATTGAATTGTAGGATTTTATGCTCAACATCTCAGGTTGTACAAATGCCTGATCCATCCAACGAAAAAAGAGCAACCGTTTGTCACAGTATAACGTACCGTTTAAATCCGCATGAGTCTGATACCGAGGGTGTAAATACTATCACTGTAGATGGCTCAGCGGACGTTTATTGGGGTAATTGCGACAAGCTTTTTAGAAATCATCCTGTTGCTGTGGCGGAAACCAGAGCAGAAGGAAGAGCATTAAGAAGAGCCCTAAAACTCAAAAAGGTGGTTGCAGCAGAAGAAATTGCCCAATCTATAGAAGATGATGTAGATGGGGTTTCTGCCTCCAAAATCAGTTCTAACCAAATCAATTTCATAGATGTTATTGCTAAAAGACTTAATATTAATGTGATTAATCTGTTAAATGATCTTGACATTTCATCGGATACCGTATATAATATGAGTCATGAAAACGCTGTGACTGTTATACAAAAGTTGAATTATTATCAACAGAATTTGTCTGATATCACAGATAAACTATTAGGCTACCACGAAAAATGGAAATAAACTATGAAAGTAAAATATAAGGTTGGAGATAAGCTAGAATTCGAACTAGAAGGCGCTGGACAAAAAGAAGTTTTTAAAGAATTAGCTCTCATACAAGAAATTTTTGCAGAAGAAAAGTGTGGATTATGCGGTAGTACAAACCTAAGATATATTGTTAGAAATGTAGACGGTAACGATTATTACGAGTTAAGATGTAATGATTGTGGCGCTGTCTTAGCATTTGGACAACATAAAAAAGGTGGTACTTTATTTCCAAAAAGAAAAGACGATGACGGTAATTGGTTACCAAATAAAGGTTGGCATAAGTGGACTCCTACTCCTACGCAAGAAACAGACAACAAAAAGAAGAAATAGAATCTTTTGGATTAATAACTGCTATTAATTCTATAAAAAGAAGTATCTATGATCTTTTTTTAGGGCCTGCTTCTAAAGAAGAGAATATAGAATTTAGATCATTTGGTATTAGTTTTATTGTTAATACCATTATAATACTATTTTTGTGTTTATATTCTCACAATACTACAAAACCAAATCGAATAGTATTGAATATATCTGTAGGATCAATAGAAGCGGACACTATTATTCATGATGCTATCGATATACTTCCGGACTCTTTACCGAATCCTGAATATAGTATACCAGAAATTCCGACTGTAAATACAATTTCAGAAGACCCTATATCAGTATCATCAATAGATAATCCCGAAAATATAGTATCCGAACCATCTAATATGTCTTCTATCGATACTATACCTTCTATAAGTGACATCTCACAACATATATCGCCGACCACCGATAGCAAATCCGTAGCTGAATCAAAAAATACCAATATACAACAATCCCAAATCTTATCCAATATTTTGCAAGGATTAGGGGACGGAGTTGCTGCAAATACTGTGTCTAAAGACACAAGAGGCAAAAACGGAGGAGGAGATATTGCTAATAGATTAGCTAATGCTGGGGCACAAACAGGAACTATACAAATATCTATAGCTTGGGATACGATAGATGATGTCGATCTTCATGTACAATGGGGTGCTCCTAAAACCGTTGGTGCTACCGAATACATTAATTTTATCAACAAAAGAGGATCACAAACGAATGGGTTTTTAGATATAGATATGAATGCTAGTCAGCATAATGTTTCTTTTACTCCTGTAGAGAATGTGTTCTATCCTGACGGAAATAACCTATCCGGCACTTATGCAATAGGAATACATCTATACAGAAGTCGCACAGGTATCACATCCGTACCTATTGTAGTAAGAATTAAAACAGGATCCAACATTGAAATAATAAAGGCTGTGGCAACGCCTACTATTAAGTATATCAAAGTTATTCAGTACGGTTGGACTCCTCAGCTAAAGTTTTAGATTCTATGGGACCCCATTTATTTATGGGGCAGCTTTGATGTCTGTGAGCGAGCTTGTTGTTAAAATTAGCCTCTCTCACCACCACACAACCACATAATAAACAAGCATTATCTTTAAAGTGTTCACAAATATTACATATAGACATTCTTTCATCTATCTCCTCCTTTGTGCATAATATTTCTGCTTGTTGCTGCTGCTGTTGCATCGTATTTTGCATAACCGTGGGGTCTTGAGGAGGCACAGAAGCCCTGTGTAGCGCATCATTTTTAACAAAAGAGTATAAATCTTCTTTGTTAATATGGTGATTGGTGATCATATTTTCTGGTTTTTGGTCCATATTATACATTTGCTGGAAGAAGTCTTGTTGTTTTTTAAAACAAAGAATTTTAGCGTCAGGATTTTCTAAAGCTATTAATGATCCACAATATTTACATTTATATATTGTTTTATTGTTAAATTGCTCATTAGTATCTTCAAAATCACAATAATGCATAATAAATTTCCTTTTTATGGATAATAGATATTAGTAAGTTCTTGTCCTGGTTGACCATATTGATTGTTCATAGTACAAGTGGGTTTGATACCTGTATTGTTACCGACTGATAAATCACTAAAACAACAATAATCATTTTGACCGCATACGAATACGCTATGGTTATAATAGCAAGAAATAGAACTGTCGCAATTATTTTCTTGTTTAAAGAATGGTCTTGTGTCTGTATATGAAGATCCGTCTACTATGCCTTGATTATAATAATAAAATCTTTCTCCTTGATATCCAGTAAATACTTGTCTAAATTCAGGAGGATATGGCAATAATTGACAATATCCTAAACTATTATTATAGTAATTAAAAGAAACATTATTAGATAAAGAATCTCTAATATTTTGCACAATATTATTTGTTATAGCAGGACCGCCGTCGGGTGCGCATATAAGGGAATTGTCATTGCGTAAAATATCTTGAATGCTTAGTGGTCTAATATAAGTATATTCGTAGTAAGCCACATGTGCTGTGGCAACATTGTTGGCTACTACACCCGCCCTTGTTCGTTTGGATCCTCCAACATTAAAACTTAAAATTTGTGGTGTACTTACGCTACCAGGTAATACTCCTTCTAAAATATCATTTGGTGGTATATGAGCAGCACCATCTCCTAAATAAGCATATCTCTGTCTAGCTATTTGATCCAATTCCCATCTCCACTCCTCTAATTCATACCCAACAAGACCGCCAGGTATGCCTCCTGGTAATCCCCTTAAACACTCTATAGTTTGTCCTGCCCATATTTGTGGTGAATCATGAGTAATAGTACCCCATTCCATACATCCGTATTCTACAGGCCCACCACCGCATTGGGCGCAAACACTAACCAGGGGAATTCCTCCTCCTTCGCAAACCACACCTGGTGAATTTACACTATTAGAATATTTTATACCTAAAACACATAATCTTCTTTCTTGTCTAGTCAAAAAACTTTGTGTTTGAGGATTTAATACTATTTGAGCGGGTGTTGGGGAACATTTATCACAACTGCTATTAACAGAATCTGTTATTGATAATTGTTCCATATTTGTACTAATAGCAATTCTTGGACAACCATTTACAGTGTGGGGTATACAATAAGACTTACCTCCAACATTAACAGTAATAGTTTTAGAAGTATAGTTAACGCTTAATACCGTAGACGGACAAGACGGATTATAGGTGCCTACTGATCTAGTCTGAGTAGTCAACCATATTCTTCTATATTGTTTAACATTATGACTGCCACTACGTATGGTTCCACATACATGTTTAACATTGCAATGATTGAAACCAAGCCTGTTCGCGTTACGAGTTTCATATCCCTCATAATCTACTCCTCTAGCCTTGAAATAAGACCCTCTAGAGCAATGAGTGCCACCAATTTGTGGAACACACGGAGGCATCACACACGAAGGACAACCGAAGTAAGCTCCCCCTCTTGCATTGTCTCCACATCTAGCAGCACCTATAGAAGCTAAACAAGTTTTTTTAGGTAAACAATCCGGTTCTTCTGGATCTGCATCTATTTCTGAATATCCAAGCACTATATTATTATGGAAAAAATCTTCCATTTTTTGCCAGTCAGTAATATAAGGATATGTATTGCAATAAGTAAAAGCGTCTCCTCCGGTCTCTGGACGACCGCACTGACCAGGCATAATAGGTGTTACAAAATTGTAACATTCTTCCGGTCTTGGCCTAATTATAGTATCAAAAGTAAGACTTCTGTGCCTTTGTCTATATGCATGGCCTTTTAGATTAAAAACATATCTACAGTATTCAAATGTATAATTAAAATTAACTTTATCATGAGATATTAATGTATTAGCACATGATGGACAATCGTCAACTCCGCAATATCCTACTCTATACTCTGTGCATTCATGTCCAAATCCCATACATCCAAATTCCGGTGTGCGAGTCTTAGGTTCGATAAAACTTACCGGTCCCCATGTTTCATCGTCACAATAGTATTGCACACTCATCGGTTTTATTTCTTGTATGGTTAAACAATAACAAGGACCGCCGCACCCTCCGGCAAATCCGCAACAACAACTTCCATTACCTCTAAAATTATAGTGTTCTGTAGCTTGTGCTCTGCTATGTGCAACAACAGATACACTAGCGCCGTATTGTGTGGCATGAGCAACAGCGGCTTCGCAACCATTAGGTCCCTCTCCTACCGCAAATGAGGATGTCGGTCCATCATAACACGAACCAGCATATAATCCATATACATATTTATCTAATATATTGCATTCTCCCAACAAACTCACAGTACCATTTGCACTAGAAGGAAAAATAGGAGGAGGTTCATTTTGTCCAGGATCCCAGCTTTGTACAACATATTGTCTATCTTGCCAAGATTCCACAAATAGTCTTTCCCTCATTGACCTAGAACCAATACTACCTACTATATATATAGAACCTTCTTCTCTACGTATATTGAATAAACAAATAGTATCTCCTATTGTTATAGATAATGCTCCTCCAACAGATTGCACAGCATCCACAGTAAATGATCCATTTATATTCATATTACTCATATCTGCGCCAATATCATAGTTATAAAGAATTTCTTTGTATAAATCTAAAGCAGTAATAGGAGGATCTGTATATGCGATAAGATCTTTTTTAGTTATTAAATTATTTGATACTAAAAACATATTTTTATTAACATTTTGAGATTCCCCATACATAATTCTGAATAGCATCTCTGAAGCCATAGCATCAGTATTAAGAACACTAGTAGTATGGCTCTGTTGCGCAACCCCACGGGTTAATGTTTCTTGATATATAGGATTTATAGTACTAGACTTATAATCCATAGGAATAACATAAGGAGTACTACACATAGTATCTGCGGATATACCTTCGGCAGCCACTCTTTGTGCTGTTCTCACAGGGAAAAAATTCCCAAAAGAAGCTAATTCTGATCTTGCTATGGTAATAACAGAATCACTTCCTAAAGCATTATATAAACCAGCATCATAAGAAATATAATATGGAACAACGTCTGGTATATTAGTATCAAAATTTATACCAACATTATATTCGGCTTTGATATTAGTCCAACCAATATGTTTTATGCCTTGATCAATATTGCCATAACAACCATTATTATCACACGTGCTATTATCTGTATCACAATATATATGAAACCTATAATGTGGAGTTCTGCTTTGATGTCGCCAAGTACCGAAAGATGATGTAGCATCAAATCTAGCTGTGCTTTCGGAGTAATCAATAATATGAAGAGGTTGAAATGTATTAATACAAGGAGGATTGTATGTTCCTGGAAAACGTACGGTTTCTCTAAAAGTTCTACTAAATACAAACGGAGGATCATCTATTCTTAATGTGGGACTAAAAAAGTTATTATATGGTACAAAAGCGGATTTTGCTTGTTCGATTCCAGAAAAATTAATCCAAAAAAGATCATTGTTCCCGTACTGGAGATAATTTCCGGTAGCTGGCTTAATATCTCTATGTATTCCTGCTATGCTAATTTTGCCTGTGAATGGCGTGTTTTGATTTTCATAAAAATTAACTAGTGTATTCAATGATTCTGGAATTATAGGATCAGGATCGTTCAGAATATTTAAATCCATAAAAGGTAAGTAATTATGATAACTATCTGATTGTATAGAATATGGAGTATTTTCTCCTAAAGCATATTTATGTAATATCGAATAGTATACCAGTCCTGCATGGGTTATATCTAATGGTATATTAGATATTTCGCCTCCTTCACTTATAGCCCGCAAACCAGTGTCTTCTAATCTATAAAAAAAGTTTTTTTCTCTATGATTATTAATAATAGTCTTATAAAAAATATTGTCATAATTTGATTTTGGATAATACTTTTGTGGATCAAATAAAGCATCTTTATATTGATCTATTATATATCCATCAAATGTTATTAAGTCGCCCCATTTACTTTGTATTAATCTATTAGTAATATCAGGATCCTGTTCGCATAAAATTACATCAGCATTAGATATAACAAAAGAATGGTATCGAGGGTAATTAAAATTCACTAGAGTAAAACCTTGGTTTCTAACTCCATATGCTAATTTTAGTCTAGTATATGGTAACATATATACATCTTCTTTAGTTAGATCTTTAACTGGTAACCCATTTTTTGTAACAAATTTAACAATAATGCTTTTTTCTATAATGGGTATAAACATAGACGATCTCAAAACTGGATTTTTAAACCAACCAAATAAGGAAGTTGGTCTTTTACTATTATACAAATATCCGGATTTTGATAGCCTTTTGAAGTCTAGGTGTAAATCACTAAAATTATGTTGTAAATAATCAAAATCAGAAAAAACATAAGAAGCTCTAAGATTCGGTTTGCTTGGATCAATACATATCCAGTGAGAACCATCTAAAAATTTAATTAACGAGCCATATTGGAATGTACTAGGATTACTAGGAACAAAAGAATAAATAAAATCTATGTTTGGTAATAAGGTTTCTATAGAAGGATCTATCTCTGGAATTCTATAATATGCTCTTGTGCCGGGAATAGTGATGGTCGTCCTATCCTGATCAGAAAAATAAAATCTTTCCGACATTATAGGAAATTCTAGTGGTTGCGTAGGCTCGTTGTTATTTGACCGATTTGTGTTGTATTTATTATAAACAAAGTTAAATCTATTTGATTCTTTTACAGGAGCAACAAAAACAGATGGAAGTCCTTTGGTAAAGTTTTTATTTGGAATATATTCGTGAATCAATGGTCTTCCCGGATATACAATATCGTTAACTTTAAAACTATTAGCATTACTACCATTATACTGCCACCATTTTCCATTAATCAACAAATATAATCTTAATTTTTTATGGTAATCAAACTGATGCAGATTATTGATAGCGTTTATAACTCTGGGAGTAAACGACCCTATCATGCAAAATCCTTCATTAAAAGTATCTGCTGCTCCAGTATCTCTTAATGAAGCATCATAATAAATTGTATCATCTTTAATAGCGCTCTTTCTAAATAACGAAGCATCCGTTGTTAATCCGCTATTTGGGTGAAAAGACCCCTTGTATAGATATCCCATTGGGGCAGGACTATTAAGAACAAAATTTATATATTGTTTTCTGTATTTCTGATGTAAATTAATAGTAACTTTAGAAACCTCATCTCCCCTATATATTTTATCACTTGTTTGTACGGTTGTTTTTGCATATGGTGTTAATAGTCTACCAGAGGGTGGAAATAATACGCTTTTCTCCTGACCTCCAGCAGCGATGATTAACGCTTCTAAAAATGGATTTTGCAGTTCTACTGTTAAAGTTGCAGGAATAGCAGTATCTTTAGAAAAGATAATATATCTCTGATTTGCATAAAAAGTATTATTGAATGTGCCTTCTGGTATATAGACTTTTGTAGCAAATCTTTTAGCGTCCAATAACGGCCTATATTCCAACCAATAGTCGGTTACTTGTCCCGGACTGTCTCCTCCTTCTCTATGTAAAATGGTTCTATATCTATTACCTAATAAATTAATATCTTCATTTATAGATACCTCAACATCGGCATGAGAAGTACTAAATCCTACAGGATTTAATGTCCATCTGGTATTAGTATAATTATGTAGCTCTATGCTTGCTGTAGAGTCACAACCATATGGATTTTCGGGATTAATCAAATTATTTAAAGGAGACAATAAAGAGCCGGCCGTCAGGACAGATGGCCCAAAAATATTATCTAATTCTTTTTGAGTATATCCGCCATACTGTTGAAGTCTTGGAGAAAATCTTGTAGATAATGAAGGAGTATAAAAATTTGGTGTTGAAAAATATGATCTATTCGGATTATTACAGTCTTGACTGTGTAATGGCGTCATATTGATAGGCCAACACTTGCAACTTTCTTTAACTGGAAATCTTTTGCAGTCGCTGGAGCTTGACAGCTGAGTTTGCAAATACTCTGCTGCTATACTATAAATTTTTAATCCCATATCTTTAGTTTCAAAATTAATAGTAATATTATTAGTAGTTGATGGTGGAGTAGGATCGTTTTGTCTAAATACAACTTCGGAATCCAGACCAAAAGGATAACTATTAATCATTAGTCCGCCCTGGGCATGAAAAGCTAATGTGTCTACATAAGGATTAAAAAAAGTAGCTCTATATTTTCTTTCGAATCTTACTGTACCATCTTTGAGGGTTCTTTCTGGCCTATTCTGAGGATCATTAGTAAATTGTGGGGGAGAGTTATTAAATCTACGAGCTAAAGTAGCATAGCAAAAACTAGGATAAGCAACTCCGCATTCTACTGTTTCAGCATTATTGATTCTATAAAAAGAACTATATTGATCACAATTACTGCAACTATTTAAATTATCTCTCTCAGCGATTCTAGGATAAGTATCTTTAATGATATAACAACCTGAACTAGAAGGTACTTGTTTTAAAATTTGACCATTTAAAACTATTGCAGAATATAATCTGTAGTCGCTATTGGTTAAAGTAGATGTTCCATCACGATTATCTACACATGATCTATTGTGTCTCATTGCTATTTCGGGCCAGACATACAAAGGCAACCCAAATCCTTCCGGGCCACTGATAGTTTGATTATAATGGTATTCTTTTCTAAAAAATCTAGATGCACAACTAGTAAAAGGCTGACATGTTGCTCCATAATTCGACCAATTGATATCGTTTTTATCAAATACCATATCAAAGTCTAATTCTAATCCAAATGAACTATTTATAGTTTGATTAAAAGCAATATTAATATTAGATCTTGGAGGAATATACAAATAAGTACCATATTTTGATGCAAGTGTTGCTATTAGCTCTTTTTTATTAGAAATATAATTTAATTGAGACACAGAATCCATAGTTGTGGTATACTGCATATCTTTATTAAGAGTATCTATTTGGAAAAACTGATTTTTGCTATAATCTGAATTAAAACTGTCTCTTAATAAGTCTACAGTAATTTGATCATACTGAGGAGCAGTAGCCAACACTGCGCTCAGAATCAAGGCATCTCTGGACCCTGTTCTTTGAGAAAGCCTATAGTATATCTCATAAAACTTAGAATACAAATTATTAGAAATATATAAAAACTCCGAACCACTAGGTATAATACATTTAAATTGTCCATTATCTACAACTTTAAGTCCCGATGGACATGATTGTATTAAGCCGTTCAGGCCTGTCGGGTTACTCAAACTAGTAGCGGGTTCTGGTCCGTCATTAGTTGCAAAAAACACATCGCCTGGAGGTATATATAAATCTACTCCCGGAATTGGTCTTTGATCGTTGATTCTATGCATGTCGTAATATCTATACCAGCATAAAACTCCAGAGGCATAATTCCATTTCCAATAAGAAGCAATTTTTTCATCATGTATAAAAATATTTTTGTATTTTTCTTCGTCTATTCCATATGGTAGTTCAGCAAATTGTTGAGGTGTTGGTAGCACACTATCGGGCATATCTCCACTGACTGTTGTGCCTAATAAGCCGCTTAATATAGGATATGATTTGATGTAGTAATGACCAGTAGCTGGCAAGCCTGGAATTGTATTAACAGATAACATCAAGAAATTACCACAAGTATTACTAACCATTTTACTTTTTTTATAAGACTTATTATGCAAATATTCGGAATCGTGATGAGAAGTAAATTTATCATATGGAATTTCGGATATGGTTTCTCTTATGGACCAATCCACAGCCATATACGCATTGCCACCTATTTGTCTTCTTGCTGCCGGAGGTATAAAAACAAAACCATCACAACCCAAGGTTTGAGGATTATTACAAGCTGGAAATTCTTGTTTATACTTAAAATCCGTCACCCCGGTAATATAAGCATGATTTAATACAGGAATTTTAGGCAAATAATCATCTGCTCTAAAACGAACATCACAAGCTCCGCTACAGCAAGTTCCTGAATGCGCTCTAGGGGACGCGTTTCCAGCGATATCATATAGTCGCCACTGAACAGCATAGTCTCCGCAATAACTGCACAAACTAGATTCTTCTATTTGTTCAGTAATCGGATCCATATTTATAGAACCATCAGAACAATCGCATGGAGTAAAAAAACTTGCTCCACGAGTTCTAGCCGACATTAAAGGAGATGCCAGACTATTGTTTTGATTAGGATAAACATAGATCGGTCTCCACACACCGCTAAAAGTTATTCCACCCCCCATGCGTTGTGTCAACCAGCTTAAATTAACAGATATATTTGAACTATTTAAATCAATAACATCTGCAATTAGATCTTTATCAAAAATTTCGCAGCTCATATTAAACCACTAATTTCTAATTGATTGTAAAATCCACGAACCGTTCAAAAACACAAATAATCCTAAACTACCAGCCGGGGTAGCAAAATTTATAGGATTTAGAAAAGTTGTTACATATTGTGAAACTATATCTGCTGAGACAACAGATGGCGTATACCCATTAAATATAGTAGCATTTAAACCACCCAATAATTGTCCAGAAGTCATTAGTGGTCTATTATAAATAGGTTCATAAAAACCATTATCGGTATCATATCTACAATATAAAGCAGCGCCTCTGGGGGCAGAGAATATGCCCAAAGAATCTTTAACAAAAACAACCTTCCTTAATCCTTGAGGAAGAGGAGTATTATCATATGATGATTCTACAACAATACCTCTAGCTGTACTAGTTTTATCTAATAAATCTGTTTCTATAACTACCCAAACAGGTTTATAGTTTGCTCCTATAGTCCAAACTCTAGCATTAGAATCCCATCTTAAATCTAATGGTCCAACAGGCCATGTGGTGGGCAGTTGGGCCCATCCTTTGTAAAAAGTATTTTCTTTATATGGAGCTGACCATGTTCCATCCGATTGCAATACTTGATTTTTTCCAACAGCATTATTATTGCTATCATATAAAATTTCATTACCAGCACCATATTTATATTCTCCAGACGAGTTGGGCACAGGATATCCTTGCAAATCATATCCCCAAGAATGTATCATAATTGGCCCTCTTAATCCAAAAAATCTTTGATTTTGATAAGAGTTCGCGTAAGTAGCATCATGGTTTATTAAATTAATATCATAGTCATTATAGTTTTTTACAATATTAGGAGTTAATATTGGAGCTAGTCCATCAGCAACGCCTGGCAAAATATTGCCAAAAGATACGGCTCCTACGCTATGACCACATCTGTCCGATTGTTGTTTGTGTTGATGTATACTAAAATCACTACCAGTAGCAGACATAACTATTGGATTCAAAGTGTATGTATTAATTTTACAGGTTTGGAATTGAAATGCTAAATGTCTATCTGTTAGAATTTGTCTATCTGACCCACTTGCAATTAACATTGGCGGAGTAATTTCGTTAGGTTGAGCACTTTTTTTCTTAGCTTTTTCTATATCTATATCAGGAACACAAAATTTACATGGCTTAGTTAATGTACTAAAACTACTATTCATAGCTCCTACATTAATAAAACTAGTAGTACTGTCTCTTCGGAATTGAGAACTAGCAGCAGAATGTAATCCCATTATTACAAAACCTCCTCCTCTGCATATCGGGCAATGAGATCTAGGATACGGGGATAATGGGTAAGTTGTGCCATAAGCTGTAGGATAAAAAGATATAGGAGAAAATATTCCATCTAAACTCATAACAGATAAACTAGTATAATTTTCAGGACTTAATAATGTTCTAGGTATTTCTTGTGGATCATACAATGCAACAGATGTTTGATGATTGATCATGTCCTTTGGTGTTACTGTTCTAAATGGTTGAATCTGTGGTCTATTGAACCACTGGGCATCAAAATTTAACTCTGAAAACGCATCCCGTAAATTAGAATTTTTATGAACAATAGGCATAGCTCCGCCTATTAATAGTCTCACAGGACTATAACTTAAAGACTTCGGTAAAGAAGAAGATGTTAGCCCATTGCCTGCCTGTTGCATTCTAGCCACTCGAGACTGAACAATACTGTCTGCTATTTGTTTTCTATTAGCTAATCTTTCCTTTGCTATTTTTTGAATTTGATTTGCTTGTTCTTTATTGTAGAATCCTAATTTTCTACTATAAGTTCTAAAATGATACGTACATTTTATTCCTTCTTCTCCTAAATCAACATTAATAGCATTAATTACAGGACCATATGCGTTAACCAGTCGAGCACCCAATTCAGCATTACGAAACAGCATATTAGCTACAGTAATTTGACCTTCTTCTTGTACTTGCTGGTACTTGTTACTATCTGCCACAAGATTTAATAATACTGACGAGTCTAAAGCATCCATTCCTCCATATTCCCATGGAACATAACTAGAATTAATATCTACTTCTACTCCTCCCACTATATTATTAACCAATACATTAGGATTTGCATAATTGTCAGGAAATAAAGCATTTGCAATTAAACCAGGGTGGCTTACCCACGGACCATAGCAAGCATAGTTCAATTGTAGTGGAATAGCAGCAAAACAAGGAGTAGGAGCCAAAGGAGCTATAGGTAGATTTATCTCATTATCCACACTATAATCTGGTACCACAGCAGAATGCACCACCATTTTGCGCAATTTACCATATGTAAAAATAAGATTATTCAAATTGCTAGGAATTGGCCTGGTTAAAACTCTTGTAGCTCCTCCCGGAGTTTCCAATCCGAAAACACCAGCTGCTATAAGATTCTCAAACATTGATAATGTTAAACTCTGTTCTGATCTTGTATTTACTGGCGCAGAACTTTCTAATACAGCGTACTGAATACCGTTAGCAAAAATAATACGTTTATTAACCCTGTTTTCTGGAACCACCTCAAAAACGGATGCTTTTGCATATAACTTAGCTTTGATTGGATCCGGAATATTGTTTCCAAAAGAATCATTTAATTGAGGCGCATTAACACTGCCAGGTACTCTGTCACTAAAAGCTCCTCCTGGAGGTATCAGGTATGATCTATGTTGAACCAAAACAGATTCGGCTGGCGACATACTATGTTGTAAAGGCAGATACCAATCGTTTGGTCTTTGAGGCATATCTGATTGCAGAATCATTTTCCCTAAATTATTTACAGGTAAAAGCCCTGGTAATGGATTTGTTCCAGCAGCAGCCATTGGATGATTATGTGTTCTTTCAGCAGATGCGTTCCAACCTAGCAATGGTCCTATTCTAGCATCGGCTTCTGATAAAGTAAAAACTTCATCACTTCCTATTTGCATAGTGTCATCTATAAAATTACCAAATTCTTCCCATGCTGCATCTGTGACCTCATAGGAATAATGAGCCATTCCCATAGAATCTACTCTTCTATAAATTGTTGGTAATCTAACTAGATAAGATTTACCATATTTAGATCCTAGTTCTGATGTTATAAAATTATGTAATTTTTGTAATACTGGTAAAATATCATTTTGAAAAATAATTCTATTTGCAGGACTAATTCTATCCGTAGTCGGAGGATCTGTGGGAAGAGCCTCTTTTTTAGTTTCTCCTGTTTTTAATGAACCAACACCATAAAAAGTTAATTGGTTAGCTATAGCGGGGCCGTATTTTTGTGATATGTATGTTAACATTAATCTGCATGTTGGTGTCTCATATCCAAATTTTTTCATCTCAAATAAATATGTGACCCAAGAATCGAAACTTCCAAGAGCAGCCCTTATTTCTGTTTCAAATATGCTAACAACGCCACCGTTAGCATTATATGGTGTAATAAGATTTATATCAAAATTTTGAATAGCAAATATAGGTTTTAAATCAGAAAATAGCATATTTACTATATATTGTCTTTGTCTACGATCATAATAAACTTGCCTCAAACTACCATCAGAATTTCGACCAAAATATTGACTTATTAAATCTAGTTGTATAGGATAAGCCAATTTATTAGAAAAACTGGGAGCAAATGGTTGATTTTGATCCGAAGGCTGGTCCGCTAAATCAGGATTAGATAATTTAGGATTAGTTGTGTTATAGTTACCTTTTGTAACCACAGTATTAAAATAAGTATATTCTGGTCCAATAAAGTCATTACTGTCTTGAGCCGTTGCCGCTCCTCCATAAGTTCTATAAGCACTTCCCCATGACGAATCCCATGGTCGGGTTGATTCCGGCATAGGCCACCTAACTTTTTGTCGCGGATTTCCATTTCTCAAAAAACTTTCTACTAAATCATCTTGCACATTATTAAAAAGTCCACTATCAGGATCATAGATATTGATGTGTTTGTATTTAGATATAGTATTGCACTGTAATTGGAGCAATCTTTTTTGTTTACCCCCTACTGCTACTTTTCTATTCACATCATCTGTGTGTGTTTCTCCAACATTATAAGAAATTATTCTATCAGCAACAGTTAAATTAGAAATTAGCCCTCTAATAATTTTTGTTGATGGTTGGATTTTTCTGTCGTATGTTCTGATAAGAATTCTGCCTGAAAATAGAGAACTGTTTAAATCTGGCTCCAAAGAACAATTCCAATCAAATCCAGCTCCATCACAACATTTGGTAATAAAGTCATCTAAACTCATATTATTAGTTAAATCAAGATAAATACCATCAGGGGGTCTAGGAACCTGACTTAAATCAAGCCTAAATAATGGTCGATAAATATTATCAACAGCTAATATGTGTCTGAAAAAACCTAATTGAGTTAAATTAATACTTGATCCCGCATAATTAATAGTTGTACTTGTTGGATCTATTATTTGTGTAGCGTTATTAGCACCAAAATACACTAAACTTTTGGCTACGATCCCACCATATGGAGAAAATGGATTCGTTACTATTGTATCGGGGCCACCAGCCAAAAGTTCCACCAACCCATCATACACTTGAGCAGCACTGATACCTAACTCTGATATATCGACATTTTGAAAACCTCTAGTCTCTATAAGATAACCATATATATTAAACAAATTTGGCATATTACCATGTCTAATATCACCATTAAATGGTCTTATACTGCCATCATCATTTTTAAATTTGATGTAGGGTATGCTTATCGCGGTTCCATCTGCAAAGGCTGTAGCGTTTGGCATCACAGTAGATATACTGCCTTGATATTCATTCAATATTAATTGACATCCTTTTAAAAGTCTTCCTGGACCCTGAATTTCTGCTGTATATATTGCTGATTCTACCTTCCAGCTGTTGAGTAGTCCTCCGAACTCCAAGTCGTCTAGTTTAAAATAAACAGGACATCCAACACTATCATATATATGACCCGCAACAAAAGAATTATCTCCAACAAATCCCGGATCTGGACCGAGCCAATTCGCAGGGTCGTTAGCAAGAAGATGTGGATTCCAACATTTTTTTCCAGTGTCTCGATTTCTAGACAAAGGCGTATTACTAATATCTGTATCTAATCTATCGTTTTCTCTTTTTTGCTCTTCTTTAGATATATTTTTATGCGCAGTATAATTAGGATCTCTATCAACATTTAAGTCTGCATTATTAACAAATAACGAATTAGTTGTGGTATTTACTATAGTATTAATCGTTGTTGTCACAGAACCAAAATCTGGACTATTTGGGTGTGCGGACGTATCCTTAACTAATCGAACAGTGCATTGAGATGGTTCAGAGCCCCATGCCATATTAAAAGTGACATTACTAATACTACAACCCAAAAATAATGTTTGCGGCAATGGGCCGGATTCTTTATAAGAAAAATCGCAAATTCTAGGCATCTAATCTCTCCATAATTTTATGTGTCACTACACTTAGTATACTTCCATACTTTAGTTCTAACAACTCTACTTTCGCTTAATGTAATAGTGTTGGTATCAGATATTAATATGCCAGTATAAGGAGATTGGGGTTTAAAATTATCTATTAAAGAATCAATACTATTTAGAATATCTTGATCAAATTGTATGCCCTTAATACCGGTTGGACTATTAAAAATACCATCATATGTAACTGTTTTTTCTCCATTGTTTTTGGAATTTGGTGCTGGAAAATATATTATGGGTCCTAGCCTTCGTCCTATAACAAAAATATCTGATGTGATGAATGTTGGTCCAGTATCATCTATAGTAAAACTTTCTGTTAATGCGCCAGATATTAATGCTAACGGTCTATTATTATAGGTATACGCATAATCAATTGTTCCATTAATAGGATTTAATCCTTCTGTTATAGAAATCGGAATAGGATGTAACGGAGTTGAAGCATAGGTTGGAAAATTAGTACTAAATTCATTGTTATATCTAGCATTAGGTATAATTTGTCTAAACATAGTATCTATTTGAGATGCTCTAGAAAACATTAAACCTGTTATTTGTTGATATCCAGATAAAGCTTCAAAATACTTATTCGATTTATATATACCACTATATAGTGGCCTAATAGCATTTCTACCATATCTAATTGCATTTCCATCGAAATTTGTATAAGTAAAAATACTACCAGTAACATAAGATAAATCTATTGGCTGTAATCCTTCTATTTGTCCTCTAATATCTATTGTTCTATTAAAAGCATCATCTACTGATTCAGAAATTGTACACGAGTCAATAAAATTATTTTGATCTCCAAATGGTTTCATCATAAAAGTATCTCTTACAGTAATAGATCCCTGGGTATCGCTAATATCAATATTTCTATCTAGGTTATATAACTTAATAGGTTGTATACCAATGTCTATAGGTAATATTCCGCTTAATGTAGATAATGCTTCTTTACCTCTGGAATTAATCCATTTTGCTGCCTCATACAAAGCACCAGATCTACTAGGCAAGCCATTAGCGGATAAAGAATGAATAATGTTATATGTTGGCCAAGATATAGTAGTGGTTAAATTACCAGTACTAGTTATCATATATTTTTTATCAAAATTAGGAGTTATTTCTATAGAATCTTCTATGGATGATACTAGATACTGTTTGTCAATTGGGTCGTGAGTCATACTTATACCAGATTTTCTAATATTGTTTTCATCAAAAGCATACTCTATAAGATTAATAGTATAAGGAATAGTTCTAAGAAGCGGATCAGCGTCTGTATCAAAGCTCATGCTTTCTATTGTCGCATAACCAGAAGAAATAATAATATCTTGAGCACCACCAGCTGCTTTACAGTATATCTTGAAAAGTTGTAATTCTTTGTCTAATGGTGTACTCAAATTATTTAGTAGTAAGCCACTTTTTAAAGCTATTGCTTTTTGTAAAGTTATCAGTGGATTGTGATGACTTGGTGTAGCGCTGTATGTTTTATGATCTGTATATACCACTCCATTAAGAGTAATAGTTTTTGTTTGTGATAAATATCCCTGAGCATTAGTTCTATTAATTCTGTATGAGATAGAAGGAGTCGGAGTAGGATATCCATTGGCTTCTATAAATTCAAAATTGCCGTAAACAATAGTAGGAGGAAACCATCTTGCAGAACTATTTGATAGTGGTGTTTTAGGCATAATTAACCTCCATAAAATCCTGCAGGATAGTACCCTTTCCAGTATTGCCAAGTGCATTTTAATGTAAAGCTTTTGCCTATAACATCGTAATTTTCACCAGAAGCAGTAAGCACACTAAAGTATCCTGGACCATATAGTCTATTAGACGCTGGTGGTGATAATTTATTGGGATTAAATGCTTCCATTAGATTACCTAATTGGGCTTTAACATTCATGGGCAATGTGCCAGAAACAGGAACAGGAAAAGAGGCCGTATATGTAACAGTTCTAGAGGGTATAGCATAAGTTCCAAGATCTTGAGGAATAGGCATTCTTCCTAATACATTTTGTGTTATTGTTGATCTAACACCAAGAGTATCCGACATTTCTATGCGTTCTCTGATTGATCCACTTACTAAATTTAATGGTCTAGAATCAAATGCATAAGAATAATCTATAGATCCTTCCATAAAATTAAAAGTTATGTTTCTGTTGGTTGGCAATGGATTTAATCCAGTATTAATGTGCCATTTATTAATTGTAATAACTCCGGTTATCGATCCAGTAGGATAATTTAATGCTCTTAATACTCTATTGTAGATTTCTGGCTCAATTTTTTTAAAAAAACCACCACTAGCTTTTGCAAAAGCAACTCCGCTAATGGTAGATAAGTTATTATTTGTATTATAATAGTTGTGATTATATACAAAGCTTGGATCATAGGTTGTAGCAGCATCGTAAAATCCTTGAACTTTTCCGTCTATGGTCACAGTTCTTAGAAGTTTCTCGTTGATAGATGTATTAATTGTAAAAGTTTCTGCCCATCCACTATATGCGGTAATATTTGGATTACTAATTCCACTACCACTAGCAGCAATAATAGTTTGTGTAACTTGAAATTCACCCCTAGTATCATCTATTTTTGTATTCCATGTAGAATGAATAATATCTAAATTAGAAAGGATATTTAATCTATTATTATTATACAATATAGCATTTACACAAAACCGAGCATTGTCTATAGCCGTATTGCCACTTGTCCAGACTCCTTCTGCTGAAACTGTTCGAGTTATTGTATATAAAGGAGCATGTTGATCTAAGGATATGGTTGTGGGTTTATATTTAGCAAGAGAGTTTTGTGAATAAAAACCATATTCTGGCACAGTAGACACACTAAAACTGTCTGATATATTACTTACATAAAACCCGGATGGGTATGTGAAATATTTAAAATAGGATTTTCCGGCTTCTCCTGTACGATGTACAGATATTGTAATCTCAAAATCTATTCCCTGATCCCACCTTTCGCTTGTTTTATTACTAAAGTCTATACTTTCTATGTAAGTTGCTTTAGGATCGCTAACATATACTTGATTGTTACTACAATATCCAACTACAGATAATTTTTTATAGTCCGTAAAGTTTTGTTCTAATTTAAGTATAGTATTATGAAAATCATACCAAACAGGGCTTGCTAGACTATAACTATGATCGCTACCCGAAAAAGGAATTTTGCCACTCGGCCATATGACCCCATTCAGTTTGATATTATCCTTAACGCCTAATATATCTCCCGCTGTAGTTTTTAATATTTCTGTATCGATAGAAAAAGACGGAACATTTGTACCATTGCTAGTATCATGAAAATTAAAATCTCCATACGATATAGCAAAAATAGTATTTGTTGGTATACTCATATCGTCCTAGTCCTTATCAACTAAAATTAAAAGCTAGCAGCAATATTAACTCCAGATGGATGATTTAGTTGTGCTATGTCCACCGTGGCTGTCCACATTATATTATATCCTACTAATTGTCTTGCATATACAGCCAATCTTTGTGCATTACCAGTGTTGATTCCTGTTACATAAACTATATCGCTGGGCCAACTTAATACGGAGTCTTTATAAACTGTTGAAGAAGGCGTTCCAAGGGATCGTATAACTTTGGTACTATCTGATGGATTTCTATATATAATAAATGCTCCTTCTAAAAATCCGGCTACGCCTTTATAGTCTGTAGTTTCTAAATTAGTAAGATTATCTATTGGTGCTGCTAGACCACAAAACTTAATTTTATACTGCCATATAGATACAGGTTCCCATAAAGATGCATTAATATTATTTTCTGCTAATGGATTATAAAAATACTGAATACTAATAGTATTATTTTGTGTTGGTGAACTAGTCGTATCTTTGGTAAAATCGGACACTAATTCTCTTGTAGCCTCAGCATCTGCACTATTGGTTCTTCCTTTCAAAAAGAAAGTAGAAATCTGATTACCTCCAAGATAATTTGAATTTGAACTGGTATTCATAAAAGAAGTACCAGCTAATGTAATAGTATTATTACAATAATTTGGCTTAGCATCAACACCTATATCCACGCCCGGTACAGTATCTAGATCTGTGGCTAAAAAGTCTGGTTGGTAAACTCTTAATCCTCTAGCATTATTTGTCCATCTACCCCCATCCCAAGCTAAAATAAACCCATTTTGACCAACACTAATACTTGATCCAGCACCTGGAAAGGCTAACGTTGATAAGCCAATATCTACTCTTGTAGCCACCTGTGTATCCACATACAGTGGCCATATTCCACTAAATTGGGTATTAAGACTAATATTACTTAATTGAATATCACCATTATCATCTGCTCTAAGATATCTGGCAGAAGCATCTGCTGGAAAACCACCATTCGGAGTTAATTGTAAAGCATTTGTTTTTGTTTTACCAGCCACTACTAGTTTTACATTATCATGCGTATACCATCTAGTTGCAGATGCTCCATTGGTAGCTTGCATATCTGTAGTTAGCGTAACTCCTAATCCTAGCACTCCACTTATAGTATCATAATGCAAACCCTTTTTTAGTGGTAGTACTACTGATCCAAAACTATTGTCAATGACAGAAAATGGTTTATTTCTTCCAGCATTATTAATTACAGTACCATAAGCATTTGTAGAACACAAAATCACATTACTAGAAATGTCGCTTTCGCCCTGAAAATTTGCGCTTTGATTATCTGTTAAGGTGCCTGTTGCGCCTAGAGTAACAGCTTGATTACTACTATAGTATTTAAGAGTATCCATTCCGCTCATTTGAGAAGTAGAACTAGAAAATAAAATACTATTTCTTGGAACAATAGCAGAAGATAACTCTCCGTTAGACGAAGATACTCTTAGAAATGTACCGGTTAAATTTGTTGGCAAAAATATTGAATCGGTAACAGTATGTCGATAAAAATATCCAGAGACACCTGTAATATTATATACTTGTATAGCATTAAGTGCTGGTAGCGTTTTTAATAGGTTTACTCTAATATTATAGTCATGCTGACCAAATATTAAACCATCCCCAGAGCCCTTAACAACAATGTCATAAACACTTTCATTGTCACTAGAATTATTAATGTACAATCCAGAAGGAGTAAGCACAAAAGCATCTTCGTAGACAGTTGGATCAAATGTTCCTGGCTTTAAATACGCAAAAGTTTTACTATTAGGAATAAATCTTAACTCTGGCGCACCACTAGCTACTTTATCACTATGCTTATATAAAATGGTGGAGTTGTCTCCTGACAAATTTACAGGCATTTGCCAAGTAGCATTGCCTAAAGTATCTGAATGTAATGTGTATCCTGCGATGCCGGATAATCCTACTCTCAGACTGTTAGTAGTAATAGTTCCACTAACATCAAGAGTGGATCTTGGAGAAAAATTTGCAATACCAACTCTATTAGTGGTCAAATCTGCTTTAAGAGTTGTACCACTAAAAGTGCTATTGAATAAAACATAGTCCTGGACTGCGCCGGTATTAAATATGATACCATCATCTGATAGTACCATTTTTGTAGCATCATCTAAACCTATTTGAATAGTACGATTATAGGAACCTTTTATATCATTGCCTATGATAATATTAGAAACACCAGTAATAGCATTTTTATTACCTAATACAATACCGCTACTATTAAGATAGTTATTGTCTAATCCTATAACAATATTAGTATTACCAAAATATGGATCTCCAATAGGGTCTGTAATATCATTGCCATCTTGAAACGGCATACACCAGCCACTAAGAGATGTTATTTGATTTAGCACATCATCGAAAGCTTCTTGTACACCATATGGATATCCTTGACTTGTAATAAGCTCAGAAATAGCAATATTAGTATGTCCATTTACATTGTCATAACTCACGGCACTAATTATTCTATTAAACGCAAAACTATTTTGATTAGCTGGACTAGCTAATAAAACCAATATTCTATCACCAGCGCTATAGCTGGTTCTAACATCTCCATTAATTCTTACAATATCATTAGATCCAAGAACAGTACATGGATTTCTAGTTTTACCAATAAAATTGTTTGTGCCGTATACTATGTTATTCGGTCCTAATACATCGTTATTAAAACCCACACATAATCCGCTAACTATAATCTCATTATCTCCAAAAATTATATTTCCACTTCCAAAAGACCATGTATGTCTTTTAGCAGGATTATT
>Ga0169931_10000417_pt1 | contig 69513 bp, 53 predicted proteins | sample Kivu_15m_20L_FD_129675 | JGI IMG/M metagenome (GOLD analysis project Ga0169931, IMG submission 129675) | Freshwater microbial communities from Lake Kivu, Western Province, Rwanda to study Microbial Dark Matter (Phase II) - Kivu_15m_20L... | ecosystem: Environmental > Aquatic > Freshwater > Lake... | reverse complement strand
GCAGTATTTGCTGAAATAAGGCAGTATTTGCTGAAATAAGGCAGTATTTGCTGAACAATGAGAGTGTACATCAGAATCGCGGTATTCCAAGGATAAGTTGCCGGCTCCTGAGGCAGGGTCCGCTACCAAACCCAAAATTTGTTAGGCTCGGCTAAGCTTTGCTAGCTAAATTATTTGTCCGGTAGTTCGATGATCACATTTCCGAGTATATTACAAGCCAAACATTGCCAAACACCAAACACCTTACACTGAACGCCTTGCACTGAACACTAATACAATCCTCCCCAAGTTGCCTACGGCCACTTGTATGCCCACCTTAAACAATATTGAGATTGAAGTTTACATTAATCAACGCCGTGTGATTGGTCATCGGTCGAAGGTTGCCTGTCGATTGCTGCCATCTCGGTAAAGGTTGTGTTCGGGATCGGACGGGTCCCGGGTTGCATCTTGTTTCGATCGCGTTGGAGCGAGCAAGTTCGAGCGAGCAAATCGCAGAATAGAACCTGTGGAAGAAACGGGGTGCGAATTAGTAAAACATACAATCTTGTGAGCGTTTTTTTGTGACATGAAACCGTTGTGGGAACCTAGCGTTTCTTGATGGTCAAATGCATAATAGTGATTGAATGGATATGTCCACCCCAGTGGTTGCCTTAGATGGCATTGGTTGCAAAGTAGTAATTGAGTGACCATGCCACGGAGCAATTTTTGGGGTACCAAAGCAGAAACTGTTTGAAAGCAGAACTTGAACGAGTAAAGATACCCGTTCCCGGTCGATGCGTAGTGATAAATCAAGCCAAAGTTTGGGACATGGTCCAGCGACGGGCTGCTTGGAAACTCTCCGATTACGGCGAATTTGATGTCGGACGGGGCTGTTTTGTAGGTGGCTCGGGACTGAGACGATGTTTAGCAGGTCAGGATGTTTAGCAGGTCAGGATGTTTAGCAGGTCAGGATGCTTGGCAGAATGATAATGCTTAGCTTAATGAATTATAGCGGATTAACGGGGTTGGTTGTCTGGCTTTAATAAAGCGACTGGACGATTGTGAATGATCATTATTTGGGGTTTCCTTCGTAGGATAGATGTCGTAGGAAAAATTTAGGGAGTGGACGCTAACAATGCGATGTTCCGGAAATATTTTCAGCCGTCGTGGATTTTTGACTGTAGGGGCCGTGGGTGGACTCGGCCTGTCTTTGGGAGATTTGCTTCGTCTGCGTGAGTTGCGAGCAGATCAGAAGAATTATGATTTTGTCGAAGCTAAGGCAGACAGCGTAATTCACATCTTCTTGCCTGGGGGAATGGCTCATCAAGAGTCTTTCGATCCAAAGCCATATAGCCCCTTGGAGTTCCGGGGTGAAATGGGTGTTGTCAAGACGAACACAGGCGACATTTTTAGCGCGACGGTGCCCAAGTTAGCGAGCATCGCGGATAAGATGACCGTTATTCGGTCCATGACTCACGGTGAAGCGGCCCATGAGCGAGGCACGCACAACATGTTCACCGGTTACAAGCCGAGTCCCGCATTGATTTATCCAAGTTTTGGCAGCGTGATTAGCCATGAGTATGGTCCACGCAACAATCTGCCTCCATACGTTTGCATTCCAAATGTTCCCAACGAATTTGCGGGGAGCGGCTACTTGAGTTCTTCATATGGACCATTCAGTTTGGGCGCTGATCCGGCGAACAATGGTTTCCGCGTGATGGATCTCAATCTCAGTGGTGGAGTCGATGCGGATCGTTTTGCTAGACGGCGTACTGCGTTGGATGCTGTGAACGAGTACTTCAAGACTCGACAGCAGTCCGACAATGTTGGCGCGCTGGATACTTTTTATGAACGAGCTTACAATTTGATTAGTTCGGAGAAGGCTCGCGAAGCTTTCAACATTGAAGCTGAACCTGCTGCACTGCGAGATCAATATGGGCGCAACACCGCAGGCCAGCGATTGTTGATGGCTCGCCGATTGGTGGAGGCTGGTGTTCGTTTGGTGACCTTGACCTACGGTGGTTGGGATATGCACAACCAAATCGCTGGTGGCATGAGAAATCAGATGCCCGCTCTTGATCAGGCGTTATTCACCTTGATCACGGATTTGGAGCAACGAGGTCTGTTGGACCGTACTTTGATCATGGTATCAAGCGAATTTGGTCGAACTCCAAAAATCAACAAAGATGCGGGTCGCGATCACTGGCCGAAGGTGTTCAGCGTGATGTTGGCGGGCGGTGGCGTGAAACGCGGCTTGGCCTACGGAACATCGGACCCAACGGCGTCCGAGCCTGACATGGATCCAATCGGCCCAGAAGATTTGGCAACCACCATGTATCGGTTGCTGGGAATCGTGGCGGACAAAGAATTGATGGCGCCAGGCGATCGACCCATTGAGATCGTCGACGGTGGTAAAGTGATCGATGGAATTTTGGCCTAATTGCCGCTGCATTCCTATAACAGGAACGCTTTCCATATCAAGGATTGGGCGATCGTCGCGAGTGGAACTCCTATGTGTTAGTTGAGATTGAAATTTACGTCACAGCCTGTTGAAGTTTTTTCACTTCAGCGGGCTGTGCTTTAATGCTCGCCGAGATTTGCGAGCCACAGGTTTTTTTCGCTGTACTTCGGATTGAAACTGCTATGAAGCCGAGCTTTTGGCGTCTTTTGGGTTCGTTGTCTTTATTGTTTTCAGTTCTTTCTTTCTTGCAAACGACAGCGGTTTTCGCGGCAAAACCGGCAGTAAGTCGTGTCGAACCTCCGGGATTGCAGCGCGGTACAGATAACGCTGTGATCATTCGCGGCGCGAGATTGTCTGACGCCAAGCAGATATTGTTTTATGAGCCTGGAATTGAAGTGGTCGATCTGCAAGTAGTGGACGATGCTTCGGTCAAGGCCACTCTGCGTGTTCCAGCCACCTATCCAAACGGAATTCACGCGTTTCGGTTGGTTTCTGAGAGTGGAATCAGCAACTTGCGAATGTTCGGAGTGGGACAATTTCCTCAAGTGGATGAAGTTGAGCCTAACAGTACTTTCGACAAACCACAGCCCATTGAAATTAACCACACGGTGACCGGTATCGTCCAAAACGAAGACGTGGATTATTTTGAACTGGAATTGGCTGCCGGCCAAAAACTGGCCGTGGAACTAGAAGGAATTCGATTGGGAACGGAGTTCTTTGATCCTTTCATAGCCATTCTTGATGCGAAGCGATTTGAGTTGGCTCGCAGCGATGACAATCCATTGTTGCAACAAGATGGCATTTGTTCGATCGTCGCTCCCGAAGCTGGAAAATACATTATCGAGGTGCGTGAAAGTTCGTACGGTGGCAACGGCAATTGCCAATATCGCTTGCATGTTGGTTCATTCCCGCGACCTTTGGCAGTGATCCCTTCTGGTGGTGCGCCTGGAGAGCAGCTAAACGTGACTTGGATCGATGCAACCGGCGAGCAATGGCAAGAAACGGTGGCGCTCCCACCAACCGAGGATCCCAAGTTTGCCGCATTCGCAAAGAAAGGAGACTTGATCGCCGCAAGTCCCAACATCTTCCGCGTTATCGCTCTACCTAACATCAATGAACAGGAACCGAACGAAGATCCGGCGACCGTAGCCCCAAGCGCCGCGCCCGTGGCCTTCAATGGAATCATTCAGGCCAAGGGGGATGTTGACTGGTTTACTTTTTCCGCGACGAAAGACCAAGTATTCGATATCAACATTTACGCGAGGAAAGTTCTTCGCTCTCCTTTGGACAGCGTGCTGGAGATCTACAATGCTGCAGGGCAAGCGGTTGCTTCCAACGATGACTCCGGAGGACCAGACAGTTACCTTCAGTTCCGTGTGCCAGCCGACGGCGTGTACCGAGTCGCCGTTCGTGATCACCTGCGAGGTGGCGGCCCTTTCCATGCTTATCGAGTGGAAGTAAAGCCCATCGTTCCCTCTTTAAATCTTACGATCGCCGAATTAGAGCAGTACGTACCTACCGTGATTTCCGTTCCCCGCGGCCGTCGAATGGCCGTGATGCTCAATACGAATCGAGCGAACTTTGGAGGGGACCTAAGCGTGGAACTCAAAGATGCGCCTGCCGGTATGACGCTTGACACACTCACCGTTCCCGCAGCCTTCGGAACAGTGCCTATGATGGTCCGAGCAACACCGGATGCTGCCGTACAAGGTACGTTGGCTGACTTGGTGGCAAAGCCAACCACGGGGCAACCTGCAATAGAAGGTCACCTAGATCAACGAACCATGATGGTGCGTGGACGAAACAACGTGGATGTTTGGGGACACAATGCCAAGCGTTTGGCTGTCGCTGTGACCAAGGAAATTCCCTTTGACATTCAAGTCGTTCAGCCGCAAGTGCCACTGGTAAAAAATGGTCAGATGGGCTTGGTCGTTAAAGCGGTTCGCGAAGGTGAATACAAAGAGCCGATCGCATTGCAGTTGCTCTACGCTCCTGGCGGGGTGGCCGCCTCGGGTTCGGTTGTCATCAACGGCGATCAAACGGAGGCAACAATCCCGCTAACTTGCAACGGTGGAGGTGCCGTTGGAGTATGGCCAATCGCTGTATTGGCTTATGCCACAGTAGGGAATGAACGAGTGGTCATTTCCTCGGAGTATGTCAATTTAGAATTGGCCGAGCCATTCTTCAACTTTATCTTCACCAAACATGTTGTCGAGCAGGGGGCTAATGCAGAGGTTGTCGTTGGGCTGGAGATTAAGCGGCCGGCGGAAGGTGAAGTCGAAATTGAAATGCTAGGCTTCCCGGCCGGCGCGACGTCCCCCGCTCCCAAAGTCAAAGTTGCCGCTGATGCTACTGCGGTCAGTTTTCCCGTTTCGGTTGCAAAAGAAGCCCGCGCTGGGAAGTTTGCTTCACTGGTTTGTCAAGCGACCATCACGCGTCCCAACGGCGTGATCATTCAAACACAAGGCACCGGCGAATTCCAAATCGAAGTTCCACTTCCTGCTCCAACCACCCCGCCTCCACCGCCGAAACCTGTCGCTGCAGCCCCCGCACCGATGCCTACTCCGGCACCGCCGAAGGTGCTGAGTCGTTTAGAGGTTCTGCGTCAGCAGCGAGAAGCGGCTCGAGGTGGTAAGCCGAGTGAAGGTGAAAAACCTGCGGAAGGCGAAAAGAAGCCATAAGTTTATTATTGTAGGAAATTGTTAGGACTGAGTTGTTATGTTGCATGTCATTGCCCCAAGGATTTCGTTTTCGCATCTTTTGAGCATCTGCTTCGGTTGTTTGCTTAGTGTTGCACCAGTATTCCAAACCCAGGCTCTCCAAGCCCAAGAGGTTAAGTGGGAGAAGGTTGAAGTTTATCCACAAGATATTCTGCTCAAGTCTTCTGCTGCGTTCCAAGGCGTCATTGCGGTGGCGACCCGATCCGATGGCATCACAAAAGATGTCTCCGCAGAAACTCAGTGGGCGCTCGCCAACCCAGCCGTAGTTCAATGGGACGGAGCGAAACTTGCCCCCACAGCCGATGGTGAGACGATATTGACGGCGAATTGGAACGGCCTCACCGCTCAAACCAAAGTGACGGTTGCCGAGGCTACGGCGAAACGTGAAATCAGTTTTCATCTTGATGTGATGCCCGTTTTGACTCGAACCGGATGCAATACCGGATCTTGCCATGGTGCCGCACGGGGTAAAGATGGTTTTCGACTGAGCCTCTTCGGCTTCGATCCGGTTGGAGACTATGATCGAATCACCAGGGAAATTGGTATCCGCCGAATCAATTTGGCGATTCCTGCCGAGAGCTTGATGCTGCTTAAAGCAGCCGGTGGTGTACAGCACACCGGTGGCAAACGCATGGAACTGGACAGCAAGTATTATCGAACCATGCTAACTTGGTTGGAGGCTGGAGCGGTTATCGATCCGGCCGCGCCACCTACCGTCACCAATTTGGAGTTGTTTCCGAAGCAGGCTGTGCTTGAGGGCGAGGGTTCCAAACAACGCATGGTTGCAGTAGCAACTTACAGCGATGGTTCCAAACGGGACGTTACGGACTTAGCGGCCTTCTTTACTAACAACGAACGTTCGGCGGCAATCGACGCCAGCGGAAATGTTACTGGGGGGGTGCGAGGTGAAGCGTTTGTGATGGCGCGATTTGACACCCACACCGTTGGATCGCAGATATTGGCATTGCCTGCAGGCATTCAATACAGTGCGCCGCAGGTTGCTGGAAATTACATCGACGAGCTCGTTGCCAAAAAACTTGAAAAATTGCGAGTTGTTCCAAGCGATCTCTGCACCGATGAAGAGTTTCTCCGAAGATCTACGATCGACATTACCGGAATGCTGCCAACCGAGGCTGAATATACGGCCTTCGTTTCCGACACAACCGCCGATAAACGCGCAAAGCTGATCGACCGTCTGTTGGAACGCAAAGAGTTCAGTGAAATCTGGGCGATGAAGTGGGCTGAACTCTTGATGATCAAAACAACCAATCAGGTCAGCGAAAAGAGCGCGTTCCTTTATAGCAGTTGGCTCACCAATCAAATTGCCAACAATGTTCCGCTGGATCAAATTGTTCGAGAACTTTTGGGCAGCAGCGGTGGTGTTTTCGATACACCAGCCACCAATTATTATCAGATCGAGCGAGACACGTTAAAGGTATCTGAGAATGTCGCCCAAGTATTTATGGGTATTCGAACGCAGTGCGCTCAGTGCCACAATCATCCGTTCGATCGCTGGACTATGGATGATTACTATGGCTTCGCAGCTTTCTTCTCACAGATTGGTCGCAAGCAGGGTGAGGACTATCGCGAGATCATTGTGTTTAACTCCGGCGGAGGCGAAGTCGCTCATCCTGTGGGTGGCCGTCGTATGGAACCGCGGTTCTTAGGAGGCGGTGTGGCCGATTTGCAGGGGAAAGATCGCCGAGTTGTTTTGGCGGATTGGTTGACCAACGCAGGAAATCCATTCTTTGCCACCAGCGTCGCTAATCGCGTTTGGGCTCACTTTATGGGTGTTGGTATCGTTGAACCCGTGGATGATTTCCGCGTTAGTAACCCAGCAAGCAACCCGGAGTTGCTCGAGGTGCTTGGGAAGAAACTCGTGGAGTACAAGTATGATTTCAAACAGTTGGTACGCGACATTTGTAACTCGAATGCTTATCAAAGAAGCACCATGCCGAATGATACCAACAAGCAAGACGAGCGAAACTTTTCACATGCGTTGGCACGGCGCATTCCGGCCGAGCAAGTGCTCGATTGCATTAGTCAAGTGACGTTAAAGCAAGATAAGTTCCGTGGACTTCCTTTGGGGGCACGTGCGGTTCAGATTGCCAATGGAGCAACATCGACTTACTTCCTCAACACCTTTGGTCGCGCCCAGCGGGCCACGGTTTGTGCCTGCGAAGCATCGACCGATCCATCGCTCTCCCAAGCATTACATTTGATCAATGGCGATGCAACCAACGGAAAAATTCAGCAAGGTAAGCTAATTCAGCAATTGAAATCAGAAGGTTTGAATCAAACTCAAATTATTGAAAAATTGTTTGTGCGGTGTCTGTCGCGTAAACCCACCGCAAAAGAAGTGGAAGAACTCGGTAAGCTTGTGACTGCCGCACCGGACGAAGTCCAGGGATTGGAGGACGTGTTTTGGGTGGTCATGAACAGCCGCGAGTTTATTTTCAATCACTAATGATTTGTTGAAGCAAGAAAACTATGAAACGTTTCGTATTCACTTTCAGTTTGGTTGCTTTCACCATCGGATTTCCGCTGGTGGGCAACGCGCAAGAAGCTCCAGCTAAAGTTAATTTCGAAGATCATGTCAAGCCGATTTTTCGCGAGCATTGTCTATCTTGTCACAATGCGAACGACAAAAAAGGTGGTTTGGCTCTCGACTCTTTCGCATCGACGATGGAAGGTGGTTCCGGGGGTGAAATCGTTGTTGAAGGTGACCTCGACAGCTCGCGCCTTTGGGAGTTGACGGCGCACGTTGGGCAGCCTTACATGCCCCCGAACCAAGAGAAAATCGCTGACTCCAAGCTCAATTTGCTCAAGGCATGGATACAAGGCGGAATGCTTGAAAACTCGGGCTCCACCGCCAAAAAGAAAATGAACAATGTGGCGGTTGGTTCCTTCTCGCTGGGCAAGCCCGATGAATTGCCAATGCCGCAGAACCTGCTGTTGCAACCGGTGGTTCCATCTTCACGTGCTGCCGCCATCTCGGCGTTGGCCGCGAGCCCTTGGTCGCCTCTGGTAGCGGTCGGTGGACAAAAGCAAGTAGCACTTTACCACAGTGAAACGGGGGAGTTACTTGGCATACTCCCATTTCCAGAGGGAGAGCCACAGTCGATTTCCTTCAGCCGGGATGGGCGATTGGTTTTGGTCGGGGGGGGAAGACACAGTCATAGTGGTTGTGCGATTTTGTTCGATGTGAAGACAGGGCAACGTGTTGCTAAAGTTGGTGATGAACTTGATATTGTACTTTCGGCTGACCTGAGCGAAGACAACAGCAAGATTGCCGTGGCCGGTCCCCAGAAGATGGTTCGAGTCTATTCGACCACCACGGGGGAGCTGATGTGGGAAGTGAAGAAGCATACGGATTGGATTTACGCAGTGCGTTTTAGTCCTGACGGTGTGTTGCTCGCCTCGGCTGACAGAAGCAATGGGTTGATTGTGTGGGAAGCTGACACCGGGCGATTGTATATGGACTTGCTCGGTCACCGTGGTGAGATTCGCCAGTTGGCCTGGAGACCCGACGGTAATGTTCTGGCGAGTGCAAGTCTTGACGGTACCATTCGTCTTTGGGAAATGAACGAAGGCAAGCAAATCAAACAAATCAACGCCCATGGTGGCGGAGCCACTTCATTGGCTTTTGCCCAAAACGGGAATATGGTATCTGGTGGTCGCGACCGACTGGTTAAGGTTTGGAACAACAATGGCGATGCGATCAAAAATATGCCCGCAATGTCCGAAGTGGTCCTCGAAGTTGGCATTACGGCTGATCCTGCCCGCGTTGTCGGTGGCGATTGGAATGGTAACGTCACGATTTGGTCCGTCGATGATCCGACCAAGTCAACCGTTATAGCGGCGAATCCATTACCACTTAATGTGGTATTGCAGCAGAGGCAAGCAAGCTTTGATGCAATTACGGCCGAAGCCGCTCCGTTGGCAACGGCTTATCAGGATCTTGCAAGCAAAGTTGCCGCGATGGAAACCGAAATGACGACTCAGGATGCAGCGTTGAAGGCTGCGACTGAGGCTTCCGCTAAAGCTCAAGCAGACTTGAAACCGCTTTCGGAAATGATGGCCGCGATGACTCAGCGGATGAAAGAACTGGATACGATTTTAACCACCGCAAAGCAAGTGCAAGCTGATGTTAGCGGCAAATTGGCTGCGGCTACAGAAGAAGTGGCCAAACAAACTTTGCAAGGTTTGCTCGCTCCCGCAAACCAAAAGGTGAGCGAGACCGAGACGGAAATTGCAAAGGTCAAACCGGAACTCGACGCAGTGGTTGCAAAGGTGACACCACTTCAAGAAGAGGTGAAAACTCAGGAAGCCAAACGCGTCGCAGCGACACAGGCGGTTGAGGCAATCAAAGCGGCTCTTCCTGGCCTTACCGAGCAGAGGAATAAAGCTCAACAAGTCCATGACGCTGCACAAGGAAGATTGGCTGCTGCGAAAGCACAATTGGAAAAAGCCGCCGCCGCTTTGGCGAACTTCGACGGCACCGCAGCACGCTTGAAGACCGAAGCAGAGCAGTTGGGGCAACAAGCGGCCGCAGCTGAAAAGGTGGTTGCGGAGACAAAAGCCCAGCGAGATGCGTCGGCGGCCAAGATGACGGAAATGAACAACGCTCTCGCAGCGCTGCAACAGCAGATGGATGCGTTAAAGAAGCAAATGGACGAGATGAACGCCGCCAAAGGGGAGCAGGATACTGCACTGAAAACAGTGGAAGCAACGATGACTAAACTTCAAGCGGAATTGGATCAAGTAGCGGAGAAGAATTCCGCTGCCCAAGAACAGTTTAAGGTGTTCTCCGAAGCTTACGGAAAGAAATAAGTGATAATTCAAGATAAGGGTCAGTTATCTGCTCTGAATTAAATCTCTTTCGCTTAACGATTCGAAGGTTGCGAGCCGGATTGCTGGTTCGCAACCTTTTTTTGTAAGAAGACCCAATAGCCTTGGTTTTCATTGACTTGGATTGGAGAGAGCCAGTCGCGCAGCTTGGCCGGGCGATTCAACTCGATCAGCGCTTGCAGGTCTTTGATCAAGTCGGGATGTTCTCCGTAATAGGAATGTCCCAGCAGACCTGTGTCGATCGACGAGACATCGATGGTTTCCACGCCTTGAAACAGAAGTTGGCTGGCGTCTTGGTAACCCGCTCTGGTAGCGCCATGTAAAGTGGCAGACGCCAATAAGGCCTTATCGTTTTGCGAGCTGTAGAGAGTGATTCGCTCGACTTTGTTAGCGATTGTGGGAATATAGCGATTGGATAGTTCACCACTATCGATGTCTGGAGCTGCCATCACGATCTGGCCCAACCATTTCTGAGAGGCGGTGTCGCGCAGAACCAATCTCTCCAAGGCTCCGACCAGAGCCCGATTGCCCATGCTGTGCGCGATGAGATGAATTTTTTGCGCCCCCGATTTTTCGTGGATATCCACTAAAAACTTTTCCAGGTGAGCAACGGTCCATCCAACGGCCGCTTCATCTTGAGAATAGCCCATTAACGTGCCGGTGCTAGGCCAGCTATAGCATATCGGAGCCCCGGGGAAGGCCAGATCATGGTGCAGTTGAGCCGTCCTTCGGACCGCATCAGCAAACGGGACGTTGTAGCCATGGATGAAAACGAGCGCTTCGTTGGTTGGTGAAGAATTCAATCGCGAGGCTAAGTTCTTGAAAAAACTCGACTCATCATCGGGCTTTATCGATTGCAGGATCACGTGTTTTCGTTCGTCCTGCTTCCATTCCATCCGAATCCAACTAGGAGATTCCAGGCGTCCGCGCGTATGACTGGGTGGAATGGTTACATCGCAATAGCCAAGGTGAAGAGGATAGCCATGCTCACCGACTCGATAACGTTGAGAACCGAAGACCAAATGATATCGATGCGACATTTTGAACAGCGTTGCTGTTCGGATCCAAACAGAATGGCCGAGAAAACTGACGATCAATAATCCACCGGCAGCGACGAGTGGCCATGTACGTTTTAAGTAAGAAGGGGCTATACCAATCATGCCAAAGGTCGCAACGATCGCTACGCATAAAGGGAGCACGCCACTTAGCCACGGGATTTGAGACCTCAGGTCGGCCGCATTTCGGTCGGTCGCGTAATAGACTCGCACCAGGGAAGCAACACTTGGCAAGTCGGGCTGCCTGGCTGCCAGTGGAAAGGACTCCGCAACTTGCGGAGCTGCCGAGGTGGCTTCCATTTCCGGAGGCGTTTGCGGTTGATTCAGAGGGCTTTCAGACAGAGCCGTAGACCTTTGAGTCGCTTGAGGCTCGAGCCGTTGCGCGGAGTCTGATGTTTTCGCGGAAGGGGCTGGAGCATCGTTAGAAACATGGGAGTAGTAGGTGGCGAGCCCGGCTACGGCCAGTGTTGGAACACCGGCTCGCACCAGCCAGTTGCTAGCTAATTTCGCAGCAGTCTGTTTCATGGGCATCCGTTTCCAATGCAAGCATTAAAGTGCCGAAAGAGTGATGTTTCCCTTGACGAGTTGGGTAGCAGGAAATGGAAAGTAATACAGGACGAATTTGACGATTCGCTCAAATTTTCTGGGGAATGTAGCCTCGGAAGTTGGTTTCATTTCTCTTGCAACCCGGTTGGATTTACGCTAGAGGATGTTCACAGAAAATCATCGCCTCCCACCTCAATTTGAAACCCACCCTTATGAACAAGATCGTTGTCCGTGAAGCTGACGCGCCGTTGCAGCTGAACCATCCGCAGCTTGGGGTCGCGATCGAAGCGGCGACTGCAGCTGGTCAGATCATTGCGGATTATTTTGTGAAGGGGACCGCGATTCGCACCAAGGAATCGTTCAATTTGGTGACAGATGCTGACGTCAATGCGGAGCATTGCATTGCCGAAATCATTCGTAAAAGTTTTCCGAATCATGCCATACTTGGCGAAGAGGGACATCAAGCCGATGTGACGTCGGAGCATTTATGGATTGTTGATCCGCTGGATGGTACGAACAATTTTGCCCATCAAATCCCGCACTTTGCAGTTTCAATTGGATACTATCATCATGGTGTGGCGGAGTTGGGTGTCATATTGAATCCGGTAACCTCAGATTGGTTCTTTGCAGTGAGGAATCAAGGAGCATGGTATCGACAAACGAGAGCGAAGGTATCGGAAGAGATGTCACTTGAGAAAGCGATGATTGGCATCGGCTTTTACTATGATCGCGGTACGATGATGGAAGCCACACTGATGGCGATTCGCGACTTTTTTAGAGAGAATATTCATGGTGTTCGTCGTTTCGGTACCGCATCGCTCGATTTGTGTCAGGTAGGACTTGGTCGATATGGTGCATATTTTGAATATCAGTTGCACCCGTGGGATTTTGCTGCTGGGAGATTATTCGTCGAGGAAGCGGGTGGGATGATTTCGGATTGCGAAGGTGGAGAACTCCCAATTGAACGCACAAGTTGTCTGGCATCCAATACAAAATTACATTTGTTGTCACTGGAAATTACCAAGCGTTATTGGAAAGGTGGAAAGCCAAATCTACCGCAGCAGGGCTTAAATTCTTCGCAATGAATTCAACGCCATCAACGAGGAGTTGCTTCGAACGATTCATCTCCGGGAGAGTAGAAGTTTAATTCCGTGACATGATAATTTGATCTTTGGAAAGAAGTGGATAAAAGATGATCTGCCAACAACTTAAAAAACAGGAAAGGAACTTCGATTCATTTTGTTGGATGACGTTGGGTCTGTGTCTGTTATGGAGTTGTGGATGTAGTTCTACGAAAGGAAATGTAGCCACGGAGCAATTGCTGATGTCCAATGCGGTGGACAGGACGGTAGCCGATTTCGATTTTACGCCCTTGGCAGGAAACAAAGTTTTTCTCGATACAACCTATATTGTTCCCAACCGTAATCCGCAGCAACTGATCAACACCGATTATGTGATAAGTGCCATGCGTCAACAGATGATGGCGGCCGGTTGTCAGCTTGTGGCAACTAAGGATGATGCGGATATTGTTGCCGAAGCTCGCTTAGGCGCCTTGGGTACTGACGGTCAGATGGTTATCTACGGCGTTCCAGAAAACAGTTTTCTCAGCCGCGCGGTTTCTGTACTTCCAAATGCTCCACCTGTGCCAACCATCCCGGAAATAGCATTGGCTAAAAAGGATCATAAATCGGCAGCGGCTAAACTAGCTGTTTTCGCTTACGATCGCAGGAGTCTCGAGCCGGTATGGCAGAGCGGGCTCGTGCAATCCGAGAGCACAGCTTTGGATACATGGGTATTGGGCATAGGTCCTTTCCGGCGAGGGACGGTGGAAGATTCTGCAAGCCTTGCCGAAAGTCGAGCTAAACTTCGTCGCCCGATTGCTGATGGAACAGTGAAGCCGGACGATAATCCTGTGGTGGACTACGTCGGAGAATGGGTTTATGCACGCGACCCGAATTTTAAGCCAGAGAATAACGGGAAAGTGATCACCGCCGAAGCTTCACCAGAGAAGAATGCGGAGCAGGCGGTGACGGCCAGTGCCAGTCAACCAACGGTAACTCTTCCTACTTCGGTTGAGAGGTAAGGTTATCTTGAGCGCGTTGAACTTCTGCGGTGGCCCAGTCTTTTTTCGCGTACAGTTCTATAATGCCTTCTAAAAAGCGACTCAATTCCGGCCCCTTTAAATTACCAATTCCCCAGCTGATCAACCGATTCAGTTCCTTGCGGGCTTCTGTATTATTCTGGTTGCGGTGCTCAATCAAGAGGCGTTGCTTACTCTCAACGATTTGTAGCAGCTCGAGTTGCGATGGAGTAAGGTCGTCTTTCTTACTTTTGTATACAGCAAGAATAGCTTGCAGCAACCTCAGGGACTTATCGGGTTCAGAATTTTCAAGTTGAATCGCTTCGACAATGGAATCTTCCAACAACGAAGTTGCGATAGATGATGATTCCCGCCGACTGCGGCGTATCAGCGAGCGAATGCGTCTATTGGTCTCGATTTCTTGGATGGCACTGCGCACTAAATCTACGCGTTCATCTGCCGGAAACTGTTTTTCGAAGGCAACTAAAGAATCGTATTTCGCGCTAAGCTGTTCGATGTTGTCGGTTTCTAATTCGGTTGCGAATTCGGCGAACACGCCCTCTGCAGATGGGGGGCGGGACATATACCACAACGCGCTGATGCAGGCGAATAGTGCTAAGGCGATCATAGCCACCGAAATCAGTTGACTGTAGTTGCCTTCCGACTGGATTTCATTCTCGAAGGCTGAGGAGTCGCGATTAGCTTTGTCGCCCACCGCGGTAAAATGCGTACCGCCGCCATTAGTCACTTCTGTGCCCGGACCAGAACTGAATTGGGACTCTGAAGTTCCCTGGGACTCTGAGGTCAGGGGGGCTCGCGATGCTTCCAAGTTCACATCTAGTTTCACGTCGGACATGGTTTGTGGCCGAGCCAGCAGCGTGGGATCGGTTGGCTGATCTGGAAAAGATTCACGAGCATCAATAGTGAGTCGATCCGAGGTACCGAGGGGTAAATCGATCAATCGTTCTTGAAATTCATTGAGGTCAAGACTTGTGTGGGTTTCCAGGGAGCCTATTTGATCCATTTCATTGGTTTCTATCCTTTTTTTAAGGCCCTGCTGCATAGCCTTTAAGCGATTATTGACAACCAAAGCAGTCGGTGGCCTCAAACTTGGATCCTTAAGCAATAATTGCTCGATCAATTCGGCTAACTCCAAGGGTGTATCTTTCGTCATCCGGCGAAGCGGAATGGGATCAGTAAACTTGAGGGCGTAAAGAGTCTCTGGCACCGATTTGCCCGCGAACGGCGCCCGTCCGGTAATTGCCGCATAAAGGACACTGCCCAAACTGTAAAGATCACTGCGTGGCGTCGCCGGTTTTCCGTCTGCTTGCTCGGGTGACATAAAATCTGCCGTGCCGACGATGGAACCGGCCATCGTCATTTCGGTTGCTCCAAACAATTTCGCAATCCCGAAATCGACAAGCTTGATGGTTCCTTCATGATCAATAAGCAAATTAGCCGGTTTGAGATCGCGATGAATGATTCCCATGTCATGGGCATGCTTTAATGCCGAGGCGATATCGATTCCAATTCGCAGCGCATCTTCCCAGGGGACTGGGCCATTTTTCTTCAGACAATCATGTAACGACTCACCCTCAACATACTCCATCGAGTAAAAGAGGTTGCCGTTTTCCTCTCCGTATCCAATCAACTGGACGATATTGGGATGTTTTAATCGCTTCAGTGTTTCAATTTCCGCTTCGAATCTTCGTCTAAATCGTACTTCCTGCGCAATGGAAGAAGAGATGACTTTGACGGCAACGGGCAAGCCCGATTTCGCATGAAAGGCTTTGTAAACATGACCCATGCCCCCCTGACCGATGATCTTTTCAATCTTGTAGGGGCCAAAGTATTCCGGAAGCATAAACAGAACACCGAAAAGAGAGTGAGCATTCACACCAAAGGATGGCAGTAGGAAACTACTCGCCGTTCGCCCAAGTGATCAGGATCAATAAAAAGGAGAGTGGAAATGCGAGTTATGGGACAACCAGCCCAGAGGAGATTATAAATCCCTCGATTGGGTTTGGCTATCACTTATGCAATTTACATCCAAGCTGAATTTGGTGGAGAATTTCACGCTAAGTGGACAGCTGCGGAAAGCGGAAATCCATTTTTTCGCCAATTCTTAAGCAGTCGCAAATCTTGGGATTGCACTTTGGAATTTTCTTGACTCAACAAAATGGTCAAATCACACCAAGTGGAAAGGGACTTTGCGAGATCCGAATTCATTTTCCCCATATCACAAATAACTAGAGACCCATTTTTCTTCCAAATGGGAAATTCGCGTAAAATTTTGCTGATAATTGTTGGGTCAAATTTCGCTTCCGACCCGCCAAGAGATAGTGTGTTGGGAAGCAGGGGGTGGTCAGAGCCAAGAGCCCAAGGACTTATGACCAAAGTGTTTGAAACACCGAGGCTCAAGTGAATCTTTTCTGATAACTTAAAAAAAGATTCTTCATACCGAATATTCCAAGGAGTGAAACGTGTAATGCCCAGAACGAATGCTTCCGCGACTTTTTGACGCGATCTCAGGAGACGAATCAGCTCAGAGGGTAGCAAGCTGTGATTTTTCGCGCTGACATCTAATGAGCCATTTGATGGAATGGAGTCTAGACCTGCATCATCATGCCGTAGCGTTGTTTCACTATGAAAATTCTGTACCATCGCAATTCGTTTGGAAATGCTGGGTAAACTCATGATCTACACGTCCATCCTACAGGCCGTTTCATAGCCCGGTTGAGGTAGATATTTAGAACTGCCTCAATTGACTAAAGAGACGCGAAGGTTGCTGAGATTGTTGGAATCTTGCACCGCTGATGTCCTTGGTCAATTTTTGTGCGTCTAGGTCATCTTCCACAATAAGAATGTCTCGGTCATCGCCCATTTTTGAACAAGCGTTTGGATTGCCAAAAAGTTGCTCAAATTGGCTGCTATCACCAAGATCATTCAATCGGTGTATTTCGAATTCTTGTGAGATCGATGAGAAATTGATCGAGCCGATGGTTTCATGGAGTTCCTCCTCGATTTCACTAGCTGGAAAAATCGAAGAAACTGGATGCTTGTTCGTATTGGAATTGGGCTGGTCGGGAAAAACTTCGCTAAGATCGGACCACTGGGAGAATACGTTCTCGCGGAAGGAGTCTACCGGGCCGGTGACTAAAAATTCCGTCGGATTCCATTGGTTTCGCTGCGTTGGCCCAATGACCTGGATCTCCTCTTCAAAGTCATCGCCAAATACATTGCGTGAAACTGTTTGCGCAGATTTTAAGTTCAATGATTCTGGAGTACGCAATGATTCCGGCGTACGCAATGCGGAGGAAGCAGGCGGCGATTGGGATGGCATGTCAGCATTCAAAGGAGGATCATTACCAACGACAGTGGTCGAAGTACCGAATTCTTCTTCGGAATCGATAACGGTTGGTTCATCGAGGGAGCCAAATTCGATCGCGGCATGGTTGGATTTTCCGATTTCAGGGCTTTCCGACCATGGGGATGGAAGCTGTTGCAAGTCGGCCCAAGCTTCTTCGATCAGCGATGATGAAATAGGTTTTTGTCCATAGTTGAAGCCGAGCAAGAGAGCATGATCGAGCAACTGATGAACCAATCGCGGAATTCCCTCGCTGGCACGATACGCACTTGCCACTGCCTCGGTGGTGCAGACGTTGTCGAATTTTGCACCGGCTGCTTGAATTTGAAAACGAACTTCCTGCTGTATTTCCTCAAAATTCCAAGCGGTCAAATAACAGCGTACAGCTAAACGTTGATTCAACGCTTCGAGTTGAGGGTTTGCCAGAAGATGCTCAAGTCTCATACTTCCTGTCAGAACGATGCGTACTCTAGCATCACCCTGAATGACGATGTTGCTGAGGGCTCTTAGTTCCTCGAGAAGCTTGATGGGAAGAGTGTCTGCTTCATCGACGATAAGTGCCAACGGGGCAATGGGTGTTCGGCTATTAGGTTGTAAGTATTCATACAAACTGAGACGCAATTCTCCTTCGCCCAAATCACGATAGGGAAGCTTCAGCTTGGAGAGGATACTCTGCAGCAGTGCGCGACGACTGCAAAGCTGAGCACCTTGCAAAAAAACGACTTGGAAATCCTTCGCGATATCATTTATTAGTCGGAGAGCAACGGTGGTTTTCCCAAAACCAGTTCCTCCGAGAACGACGGCCGGCCCCTCTGCCCGTCGCAAAACGCGGGTGAGCGTACCACGAATCTGCTCCTCATTTCGAGACGAGAAATAAGATTGCAGATCGGGTACTACAGAAAATGGTCTGCGACTGAAACCGTAAAACGATTCGTACATAGTCCGAAGCCCTTCGAAGCATTTCGTTGAAACAGGTATCTGTTCAATCGGAAAAATGTTTCATGGCTCTTAAGTGTCCTTACTTTGTAGATCGTTAAATTTTCATCTTTCGTAACAATCTAACATCAGATGACCGTAAAGAGACGAGCCAGGGCCAGTAGGGGTTGCGAAATACTTATATCCCTCCAAATCGGATCGAAGGCGAATCTGACACCGACTGCCGCGATCCAAAATAGGAGTGACCATTCGCAACCGTTGATCCACCAACTTAAATGGTCTTTTGTCGAATTCACTTCTGTAGAAGAGATTGTTCCTTCGCTTTGCTCAGCGATGTGGAACAAGGGAATACCTAATTCTTGCAGGGTTTCTCGGTAGCGAGATGTTGCGTGAAAGCCTTGATTGATGACTCGTTTTTTTCGCGAAAATACGGCTATAGTTACTCCGGATAACGCGCCGAGCAGCAAGCCGAGAATGGGAGCTAGAAGTGGATCGGAGGTCACAATCGGACTCCATTGCGATATTGCGATAATGGACGCTGTTCCCATGAGACGTTTATGTTCGGTATCCAGCTGGCTTCTCAGGGCGACTTCTCTTTTTTGCAGCGAAGCAACATTAAGCATCGGCGCAGATGAAGTTGGGGGCGTTGTAGATTGCGAAGAAGAATTTCCAGGAGTATAGCTAGCGGCCCGTACTGAAATATTGGTATCGAGGTTCCAGGAAACGCGATTTTCATCGGCAGCTTTGTATTGCTGAGCAAGATCGATTTTAAACTCTGTCCATCGAAGTTCCGAAGCGGCTGTTGATTGAGTCAACCCTTTTGCCGATGGTTCGGTCAATTCGCTGATCCAATCCCGCAATTCGCGTACGGGAATTCTCTTTTTCCAATTGCTGTCCAGAGTTACGCGATACAATTTGGGTAGGTCGGATTGCGTTAGTGCCTGGACTGGATCTTTGTCGGCAGTGGATGACAGTTCCTCGCATGCTGCGACCTTCATGTACACGCAATCTGTAGACGGCGATTCTCCAATTCCTTGGGCTAGAATCTGCTCGAGCCGATCTAAACGACTACTATTCAAGACTACAGTAGTTTGGATGCGGAAAGATAAAGGTCCTTGTGGAAAAATGTTTAAGGCCCACAATGCTCCTAACAGTGAACAGAGAAGGGTAAACCAGAAGATGGATGAAGCTGGGCGGGATGTTTTGGGGTGTGGCGATACGGATGTCATTTTGACGGTACCTGAGCGACGTCGCTGTATTCGAGCCTATCCGAAAGTTATTAGCCACTGGCGTTAGCCGCGGTTGTCCTATGGAGCGAAGAGGCAATCCGATTCGCCAAGAATCGCCTTGGGTTTAGTCGCGGTATCGGGGTTTTCGGATAGGCTCTTAGGAATTCATTATGGTGTCATCGACATCCAGCACAAATTTGCTCAGCCAAACTGATAGTTGTGGAGATTTAGTGTACTGGTGTGCTGCATGGGGAGTTTGAGGATATTCGTACATGTCGAAGTTATTCCATACCAAAGTTTGTGGCATCAGGACAAGCGTTGATTTGCGCGACGCAGTGGAGTGCCATGTCGACGCGATTGGGCTGAATTTTGTGCCGGAGAGTCCACGATACATTGCGCCGAAAATGGCAAGCGAACTTTGGAAAGAGACGGTTCGTAGCGAAAAAGTTTCCAAGCTAGCGCTGGCAAATACTCGGCTAGTTGGGATCTTTGTGAATCCGACACCCGATTATGTGCGCCAAGTTCTGAGGATGATCTCGCTGCACTACATCCAGCTCCATGGCGAAGAAATTGCAGATGATTGGCGGAACTTTGATGATGCTCCCTTGATCAAGGCGGTGCGCTGGAATGGAAGTATGGAGCAAAATGCGATGCTTCTGCGATGGCACCAAATCTTAGGTGATCGTTTGGCTGCATTTCTTGTCGATGCGCCCTCTACAGTTCTGCGCGGTGGAAGTGGCCAGCAGGCGGATTGGAATTCGCTGGTCCCTCGACCTGTCGCGCTGGCGGGTAAGCCTCTGATTTTGGCGGGAGGTCTCACGCCCGAGAATGTTGCTTCAGCAATTCAGATCGTAGCACCGGCCGCCGTGGATACGGCGAGTGGTGTTGAGAGTGAGCCCGGGAAAAAAGATAAACCAAAATGGAGAGTTTTGTGCTGCATGCCAAGAATGCATGGAAGAACTTGCGACTAAAATGATACGGAACTAGATCATTAATGCGGCTGGTTGTTTCGAGCATAGAATGATTCTTTTCGAATGTGTTTTTTCAATGCTCCACGCCCTAGAGTTTGAGCCCATACGACCCGAGAAAAAGAGTTTGACATGCCTGAAATTCAAGCCTTCCGAGGATTGCGGTACAACTTGGCGAACGTTGGTTCGCTTAGCGATATTGTCGCGCCACCTTACGACGTTATCGATTCGGCGTTGCAAGATCAGCTTTATGAGCGTTCGGAATACAACGTCATTCGACTGGAATTGAACAGACCTGAGCCAGCCGATACGACGCAGGATGAGATCTATTATCGAGCTTCACGATTACTTCGAAATTGGATTCGCGAAGGGGTCCTTGAGTCGGAGGGAGATCCGGCGATTTATGTTTACCATCAAGAGTTTGAGTACGCCGGGATTCTTCATACTCGCAAAGGCTTTATGGCGCGAGTTCGGCTTCAGCGATTCGGCGAGGGTAAGATCTATCCTCATGAGCAGACCTATCCAAAGGCAAAAGAAGATCGATTGAAATTGACTCGTGCAACACGTGCAAATTTGAGCCAAATTTTCGGACTGTATCCTGATCCAAATAACTCTATTCAGGAAACGCTTGAGCAGCATATTTTGAATGATCGACCGCTGGAGGCTGTCGATCATTTGGGGATCATTCATCGCATGTGGCCTGTTACCGACCCAAGAGTTATTGGAGATGTTGCAGCGGCGGTGTGTCATCTTCCGATGTTTGTCGCCGATGGTCATCATCGTTATGAGACAGCGTGTAACTACCGGGATGAACTTGCGGCCCAAGGTGGCCTAGCCGCCGATCATCCTGCCAATTTTGTATTGACCATGTTGATCGGTATGAATGATCCGGGCTTGCTAGTGTTACCCACCCATCGGCTCTTTGAAGGAGTTCGAGAGATTGGAGCGGTGGAGATTTGCGAAAAATTGAGTCCCTATTTCGATTGTGAGATAGCGGAGCACTCGCCCGCTCAAGCCGCCAAAATTTGGAAAGACATGGAAGAAATCGATGACCAAACCATGATGGCGCTTTACAGTGCCAAAGATAAGAAATGGATCACGATTTCCGCTAGGGAGGAAGCTCTAACAAAAATGGCAGAACTCGCACCCGATCAGAGCGCGGCTTGGTACGGATTGGGGGTCGCCATTTTGCACCGCCTCGTTATCCAGGAACTTCTGGGACTTTACGAGATTCCAAAGCCGACCTACGTTCATTTGCTCGAAGAAGTTATGGCGGGTATCGAGGGGCAATTGGAGGGGAAGAAACACTATCCTCTTGCGGCCTTGGTGATGCCGGCAACCCTAGAGCATATCCGGCAAGTGAGTTTGCATCAGGAACGAATGCCCGCCAAGAGCACTTACTTTTTTCCAAAGTTACTCAGTGGCTTGGTAATTCACCGCCTCGAATAGATAGCGTTTCGCGTGGAACAAATTGCCTAGGTGATGCTATCGTTTCCCGTGAAACCGGTAGGCTAAGACGAAAACTGACGTTTTCAGCAGTGACCTAATTGCGGTAAACTCTCGACGTGTTTGGGAAGGATTCCAACAAGGTCGGCGGGGATGCAGTGTGGCCAGGATTTTTTGTGTGGCGAACCAAAAAGGTGGCGTGGGTAAAACCACAACCGCCATCAATTTGGCCTTTGCAACAGCCAAAGCGGGTTGCCGCACTCTGCTGGTTGACCTCGATCCGCAATGCAATGCCACTGGAGGTATGGGGCATAAGCCTGCCGAGCGTCATCCGTTGCTTCTGGACCGGCCCTTGCGAGAGAGTCTGCTCGATACACCGGAGGAATTACTCCTGCTTTTACCCGGTTGTCGCAACTTTCAAGATGTAGACTACATCGCAAAAGGTGGCAATGCTCAAACCACGGTACTGCAGCAGCATTTGGACAGTGGCATGTCGAGTTTCGATTTTGTATTCATCGACTGTCCTCCATCGCTTGGCGCGTTAACGCAAGCCGCTCTAGCATCTAGTACTGAAGTGCTGATGCCCATCCAATGTGAATACTATGCGATGGAAGGATTGAGTCAAATGATTCAGGTAATTCGCCAGGTTATGCAGCATCAACCTGGAAAATTGACCTTTGGCGGAATCGTATTGACCATGTACGATCCCTATTTGGAATTGACTCACGAGGTGGATCGTGAGGTTCGAGAGTTTTTTGGTGAGATTGTTTTTGATACGGTAATACCCAGGGACGTTGCGATTGCGGAAGCACCCAGTCATGGATTGAGTGTTCTGGATTATGCTCCGCGGTCCAAGGGAACCCGAGCCTATATTGAACTATGCATGGAGGTACTGGAACGTGACTAAAGATCGTCGACTTGGAAAAGGTTTAGCAGCCTTGCTTGGAACCCCCTTAGATGAGATGGCGCCGGCAACAGGTGGTTTGGCGAACTCCGCCCATGAGTATGCCTCCAATCCTGCGCCATCACAGCGCGAAGGTCGAAACAACACGGTCGCACCTGCGTTGCTTGCCTCGACTCATGTGACAACATTGGGAAGTGGATCGATCGAACTATCGGTGGATGAGATTGAGAACAATCCCTTTCAGCCTCGGCGGCAATTCAACGAAGAAGAAATCGCCGCTCTGGCTGAGAGTCTGAAAGAGCACCAGCAATTGCAGCCTGTTTTGGTACGAAGAGTGGCTGGAAGGTATCAATTGATCTCGGGTGAGAGACGATTGCGTGCGGCTATTCGAGCTGGTTTCAAGACGGTGCGAGCCGAGGTGAGAGAGGCCGACGATCGCTTAGTGGCCGAGTTAGCGATTGTCGAGAATTTGCAGCGCAAGGATCTCAACCCAATCGAAAAGGCGATGTCTTTCCGGCGTTACCTCGACGAGCATGGCTGCTCGCAAGAGGATCTCGCGCGACGACTAAAAATCGATCGCAGTACCATCGCGAACCTCATGAGGCTGTTGGAACTACCGGATCGTATATTAGATGATGTACAAATGGATCTTGTTTCCGCTGGCCACGCTCGCGCCTTGCTCCCTCTCGGAGATGAAGCACTTCAATTGCGGTTTTGCAAGCAAATCAAAGATGAACAATGGAGCGTTCGCGAGACGGAGAAACGGGTCGGAGAGTTTTTGCAAAGCGAGGACGTCGAGGAGGTCTTGGAACGGGGAGCCCCCGCAACCTCCAGAAAAAAGGCCGTTTCTCCCCAAATTACATCGCTCGAGCAAGAAATTAAGTCGGCTTTGGGCACCAAGGTTGAGATCAAACAAAACAGCAACGGACGGGGAAAGATCATAGTGCAATTCGGTTCAGAGGAGGAGTTCGAGCGAATCCGAGATTTGCTCCTCTCCACATCCACCGGACCGCGGCTGGCGAGGGTCGCCTAAAGAACTGATCGGTTATCGATGAACCAGGGTTGTCAGTTTGAGTCTTCTAAGTTAGAGTTTTCAATTGTAGCCACTGGCCTGAACTGGCTTGAATCCGATTAAGGGCTCAAGTTCGCGATAGGTCTGGTGCTGACTCGGGGTGTAGCGCAGTCTGGCTAGCGCATCTGGTTTGGGACCAGAGGGTCGTAGGTTCGAATCCTATCACCCCGACTTCGGCTCGGTAATTCGAGCTCCGCTCGAATTACCGAGCCGAAGTAGAGAGTAGAGAAGAGAAAGTAGAGCAGTAGAGCTTCCACGGCCGAGAGATTTTCTAGGTAGTGTACGTTTCGAGCTGTTCCACTTTCTCTTCTCTACTCGGTCTACTGTTCTCCTGCTCTACTTTCTAAGCTCTCCTGCTCTCCTGCTCTCCTGTTCTCCTGCTCTCCTGCTCTCCTGCTCTCCTGTTCTCCTGCTCTCCTGCTCTCCCTTCTCCCTTCTCCTGCTCTAAATCTTCGGCAGATAACTTTCCAATTCGAGAAGCTCCTGGTCTACCAAAAAGCGGTTGGTCAGCATTGTACGTTGATCTACGGGTTTTTCGGCAAACCGCATGCAGTCATCGGGAGTTCAAGCAGCAAACACTTTGGGGTTGTCTGACCAAGTACCAGCGAAAGCCGTGTTCTTGACCGATGGAACAAGTCGTACTTTTCGGATCGGAACAATGACGATCCCATTGCGTAAAACAACACCCAAGAACTTGGCCACCGCAGGTCGACTCAGTGGACTTGTGATCCGGGCCCTTGATGAACAGCTGACGTAACGAGTCAACGGATTTCGTCGGATTCGCTCAGTACCTCTTCGAGCAATTCCATCAACCGAATCTTTTCAGCTTGGGTTCGAATGTCTCTTTGCTGGATTTCCGAGCTACTGCGAAAGCAACTGCGAAAGTCGCGGCGGCTACGCTGGCTCCCTTTGTCGATCCAGATGAGTTTGGAGATTGCTGCATCGGTGCGCGAAACAACCGGCAGAAAAATCCCAGAAAACAATTCCATGGTCTCAGACCGCTGCAACTCACCGGACAAACGGCCTATCTTTTGCGTAGAAATCAATAAACTTTATCGGTGATCTTCGATCGGGAGAAACCAAAGGGGGAAGTGAATGGGAAGAGATCGGATAGCGTGCATCGGAACGCCTCGATGAACGTGTTATAATCGAATGGCAGGTGGTGATTGGCATTCTGGACGGACACACTGTGCACTACTTTGACGAGCAATGGAAACAGATGCGAATCCCAGGTAAACGAATGAAGCGTACGAGACTCGTCCAGGCTGAAAAATACGTGGTTGCAGTTGAAGTTGAAATGGTGATTCCCGAAGAGGATGACAGCGAACCATGCCTGGAATCCGAAACGGTAGAATTACTCGAGCAGGTTAAAATTCATGCTGACCAAGGGGATTTTGAGTGGCTTGTTCGACATGGAAAGGTCTATGAGGCAAGGGAGGGAGTGTAACGATTGTTTTTCTGCTGGACTGGTTTTGGGGCCAGTACCTTGCGATGCTCCTGACAGGCTGGGAAATAGGTTGATAACGGTTAGCCATGAGTGAATTCAAATTAACGGAACCTTTGGATACGTACGATCAACAGTTGCTGGCCAATGTCCATCCCCAGGATTGGAAAAACCCGAGGCCCTCCGGCCGTTACAACTTGGTGGTGCTGGGGGGAGGCACGGCCGGATTGGTTGCGGCGGCAGGGGCGGCAGGACTGGGTGCTAAAGTGGCGCTCATCGAGCGGGGATTCATGGGTGGCGATTGTTTGAATGTTGGCTGTGTGCCATCCAAAGCGCTTATCAGTGCAGCACGTCAATGTAATGCCCTTCGAGCAGCAGCCGAAAGTGGATTCAACATCGGTGAGTTTCATGTTGAGTTTCCACGCATTATGGAACGCATGCGGCGGCTGAGGGCCGGATTGAGCTCGCATGATTCAGTCCAACGGTTTCGTGGGCTCGGCGTCGATGTGTTTTTAGGGGCGGGATGCTTCACTCGAAAAAATACGATCGAAGTTGAAGACCAAACGCTAGAGTTCAAGAAAGCGGTCATAGCGACAGGTGCCCGAGCGACAATTCCTTCTATACCGGGTTTGGGTGAGTCGGAATACCTCACGAACGAATCGCTATTTTCACTCAGACAACTTCCCAAAACCTTGGTGATTGTGGGGGGAGGGCCTCTTGGTTGCGAGATGGCACAATGCTTCGCTCGCTTTGGTGCCCGAGTGACATTGATCGAGGGAGGGAACCAAATAGTAGCGCAGGAGGAAAAGGAGGCGGCCGCACTTGTTCAGTCTTCCTTGGAAAGAGATGGTGTGCAAGTACTTCTAAATACGAAATTGATTCGTGTTGAAGGATCAGGAAAACCGCGCCGGATGGTCGTGGAAAGCCGTGGAGAAGAGGCCACCATCGGTTTCGATGAAATCCTTCTCAGTGTGGGTAGAACTCCGAATGTCACACGATTGGGTTTAGAGCTTGTCGGTGTCGATTACGATCTGCAGAGCGGCGTCGCGGTAGACGATTTTTTACGGACGACGAACCACCGCATCTATGCTGCCGGGGATGTTTGTAGTCGATTCAAATTTACTCACGCTGCCGATGCCATGTCTCGGATCGTGATTCAGAACTCATTGTTTATGGGTAGAAAACGCATGAGCAAGCTTCTTATCCCACGGTGCACGTACACTTCGCCGGAGATAGCCCAAGTTGGAATGCTCCCGTGCCAGGCTGCGGAACATGGGATCAACTTGGTTCACTATTCACAACCCTTTCGCGCTGTGGATCGCGCCGTGTTGGACGGAAATGACGTGGGCTATGTGAGCGTCTACTGTCGCCAAGGTTCCGATCAGATCATGGGTGCCACAGTTGTGGCTGCAAACGCGGGCGACTTGATTGGCGAAATTATTGTAGCGATGAAGCATCGGATTGGACTTGCAAAACTGGCTGCTGTGATTCATCCCTACCCCACCCATGCCGATGCAATTCGCAAACTGGGTGATCAATTCAATCGCCAACGCCTGACGCCATGGGTTCAGTCGGTTTTAGCCCAGTGGATGAATTGGACGCGATGATTCGGTGTACGGCGGATCGACCAGAAATCGTAAGCCGAAATTGCTGCAATCATATATCCATAAAAGTTCTAAGGCTGCTGTTTTGCCGCAAGGGATCCATCAAAAAATTCGGATGTCCGCTACTCCCATGCCGAGAAGTCTTGTGTCCCAGTCGAATGTTGCTTCGCTGTGCTGAATACGCTCAGTAGCGAGGATAGGTTTTGTCTCTGGCAACTTGAATTTAAGGATGATGGGGCCATTGCCATAAGCCGCGGTCGGCGGGAGAGAGCCTTCAACGATAGATTTAACCTCGTCTCTCTCGTGTGAAACGTTTCGGATCGTATGTTCACAACGGAGACCGTTAACGAAAACTTGGAGATTCTGGGCTATCGTTTCACTGGCAAAATAAACGATATCAACTTCAAATCGATAATCTTTTCCGCTACGCAACGGTGGAAGGTAAAGCAAGCTGGTTGTTTGTGGACCGGTCGAGCGGTACCAAACCATGCCGCTATGTTGTCGCCACCACCATCCTTGTCCAAACATAGGTTGGTCCATCGACCAATGGATTCCATCCAACGGCTCTGGAAAATGAAATTGTATATTGTCCACGAACCGTTGGTTGAGACTTTCTTCCACCATAGAATCCGTTACTAAGTCGAGATTTTCGTGATCGGAAAAATGCGATTGTAAAAAAGTGTTGTATTGCTGATTAAAAAGCCTTTTCGCTTGATCGTAGGTCGCCATATCGTCGCGAAAATGATGCAAATTTGATTTCAGCATTTCGTGGATTTGTCGCTTGTCTTGGTTGCTTGGAGTTTGGTTGAGGCGTAAATGCTGGAATGATGCAGGCCAGGAAAATAAATCGCACAACAAATACAGAAAGCGTTTAAAGTCTTCGGCGATCCCGATCAAGTCAAACTTCCTTAGATCATCGTCGGACGTCATCCAGCGATCTAAGGGGATCGTACTCCAATCGACTTTTTGAAAAACGGCCCGAAGATAACAGTTTTGCGTTTGGCAATTCTCTTGCTCATACTCGAGAAACCTAGTGCGATCTGGTGAATTCAATTCGGCAGCGGCTTGCGCGGGTGAGTCGAAAAACAAGCGGTCGTGAGGATTGTGGCTAGCGGCACGAATCCAATGCTGGACTTGCGAAAGATAACGTTCTGCTGGATGTCTGAGTACAGTCACTTTCGTAAAATCGTCGCCAAATAATTTCCAAACATTATGCGCAAAATGCCCCATGACCAGTTTTCCAGGAATTTGGTCGCGCGAATTAATGGTCTTGGCAACACGTCCCACCAAATGAGGCGACAGTTCGCTCACAGAAAAATAGTTTTCCAGGATAACGCTTAGTGAGGATCCACCGGTTTTGGGAAGATGCAAAAAAAGTAGATTTCGAGCCGTTCCGGGACGAACCGTCATGAGTAATTTTTTCCTTTCATAAGATTACGGAATGGTAAGGTTCCGGAAAAGTTACATTGATGTTGCCGGGCTTGGAACCCTAAAAACGGGCTACCTTATTTTGGTTTGTGAGATGATTTGCACGGCACGGGATCCGAAGCATCGTTCCGGAGAGTCCAATCACAAAGAGCATATCTTCATCAACGGAACTGCGAATGCTGATGGGATCGGTTATCGAAAGAAAAACTTCCGAGGTCATCTGACGGAGTTCAATATCAAATGTCCGCAGGAAACCGTCACGGCTAAGGCAGGCAATCGTGTGCAAATCTTTAGACCATAGAATGTCGGAGGCTGCTCCGCCGGGTAGATGCAAATCCCAAACCTGCTTGGCATTGTCGGTACGAAAACATAAAACTCGGTTGTCTGCTGTTGCTACGGCTAAATATTGATCGTCGGTGGAAAAATGCATGTTTCTAATTGGGATATCTGCCAAATCGATTGAGGAGGAAATCTTGTCGCTCTGAGCGTCGACCAAAATGATTTCTCGTTCTCTGGCGTAGCAGATCAACCGTCTATTGAAAGAGAGTTGTTGATAACGCATAGGATCGGTCTGTGCCTCGGTACTCCAGAGTAGTTTTCTGTGCTTGCTATCCCAGCATCCCAACGAAAAGTTTTTTTCCGGATATTGTTGAGGATTCGAAAGATCGCGATAGAGAAGCACAAATCGAGTCTCATCGATTGCTCCCAACAAGAATTGAGGTTGGATGTCTGTCGGAAACTGAGTTACTTTCTCAATACGTTCAGCCAAAAAATCCCAGCGATAAATACTCCAGAAGCCTTCGGAATTTGCTTCTTTTTTTCGAGCGCACAGATACAAGTTGGTCGAATTCTGCGATGCAATGCCAGCGAAAGCGTCAAAATCTTGTGTAAAGTTTCGATGGTTGACAGGGGAAGGTTGGGATCGCGCCCATTTGATAAGCGTTGGCACTTGATCGTTAGAAATCACCGCCAAGCGATCTTCCTCAAATGGCAAAATACCGATGATATTGGTTCCATACAAAACATGTCTTCCCAGAAAATCGGTTTGGATACTGTTGACCTTTCCATCTTCGCTTGCGCTGTAGATCTTTGATTCGTCTTGATTCCACATGATGCTTGCGACTCGTTTGGAATGATTCGGGAAGGTGTGTAATCTTCCTGCGAGGAGTAAATCTTCAGCAGCGTTCCAGCCATCGAAACGGTTTTCAAACCTTATTTCGATACCTTGCCCTTTCACGGAAACCGATGTGGGGATTTCCGTCCAATTGGGCTTGGTGTTTCCCGATTCGTCCATCCATTCGCGGAGATAATTGTCAGCGAAGAGCAAATTGCGCAGTGGTTTATCGAATTCGAGGTAGACTCGGTCGCAATCCAGTGGCAATATTTCTTGTACGGTTGCGGGTTCGGATCGCGCTACAAGTTTCCAAAAATCAGGCATATTCTGGTTCGGGCCTTCCAGCGCTTTGGCGTTTTGATCCATAAAAAAGTTGGAAAAGCGGAGTCTGGATTGCGTTGGCCAATGATCCGTCAGGTTCATTAGATGTACCGTGCCGTTATCTTCACCCAGCGCGAGTCGCGACTCATCTTGATCGAAGGCGATGGCTGATACTGTCGTTTTGAAACGAGTCCGTTCCACCGCATGATAGGTCGTTCCGATTTTTTTGAGCAGAATCAGATAGCCATTATCTAAGCCTATAGCGATCAACTTTCCGCTGGGCGACACGACTACGGTGGAACATTGATTGACAGAAAAGGCACGCGAGGTAGAAAGAGAGAGCGTTTGAATATCGGATGAAACGGAGGGATTGAGAGACCCAATACGGACTATACCTTTCTCGCTACCGTAGACCACTTCGCCATGTTTACCGACGTTCAAACATTCCAGAGATTCCTGAGAGGATTCCAAGCGGCGAACGAATTGAAATTCAGGAAAAGACCACAGGACCGCATCAGGCTCGACTCCTGCTGTTACGATTGACTTCCCATCGAAAGACCAGCCGAGTTGAAAAACGGTTTTGTTGGATGCCAGGAATTCACCGAAGGCTTGCCCTGTTTCCGTATACCATACTTTGACTGTCCCATCATCACCACCGCTGGCAATAAGTGTTTGATCGGGTGAGAGAGCTAAGCCATTGATCTCTTTCTGGTTGGTATCAATATCCAGGCGAACATTACCCGTGGAGCAATCAATAATTCTGAGATGAGAATCCTTACAGCCGCAAGCGATTTCATTCCCTTGGGTCAAATAAATTCCGTAATAGATCTTGGTCGGGAATTGGGCGAGAGTTGTTGTGGGAACGGGCAATTTGGAATTCAATAATCGCCAATCCAGGCGAGGAAGTGGTGTTTTCGAACTCTCGTTGAGATCTTGAAGCTGTGATGGGCGATGCCGCTCCAGAATATTTCTAGCCAGAGAGTAGTTGTTTTGGCCAAGGGCCATACTGGATAACAACATATCCGAGGCGTAGGCTTGTTCCTTGGCGATTATCTCGGACTTGACCGCTCGCCGTTCCTGGCGGATTGCAATCAGTAACCCGGCTAACAGTCCGGCCAATGCTAACAAAGTGGCGGAAATAAGGGCTTTATGTCGCCGCGAAAATTTACGCAGGTTTGTTAGAGAATAAGAGAGATTCGCGCTGACAGGATGATCGGTCAAATAGCATCGCAAATCTTCATGTAGTTGTTCTACAGACTGATAGCGCAGGTCGGGATCCGGTTGCATGGCTTTTAGTACGATCGCATCTAGATCACCGCGTAGTTCTGCACCATGACGGAGAGATTTTTTGCTTGGCAATTGGGTAGGATAACTACGAATCATTTCTCCGATTGCAGCAACCGATTTTCCAGCAAGTTTCGACTTGTCCAAGTAATGGCTGCCGCTCAAAATGTTGTAAAATAACGCTCCGAGCGAATAGATGTCGCTGCGGGTATCAACCTGCTGACCGCGGGTTTCAAATTGCTCGGGGCTCATAAAGAGCGGAGTTCCCGTCAGCGCATCGGTTTCATGCAATGCTGTTTTGGCGAACTCTGCGGAGTCAGCAGGCAAACTGGAATGGCGACGCGTTTCTCGCGACATCGCTTTGGCAATCCCGAAATCAATCACTTTTACAATCGGTTCGCCATCGACGACAGTAACCATGACATTGCTGGGCTTGATGTCTCGATGGATGGTTCCTTTTTGGTGCGCGTGCTGTATCGCGCGACAGCATTGCAGTAGTAAATTTACTTTTGTCTTGATCGATGGATTATGCTTGTTGCAGTAATCCAAGATTTGCTCTCCTTGGACATACTCCATCGCAATGTAATGGAAACCTGATTCGGTGACTCCGGCATCAAAGATGCGGGCGATATTAACGTGATCCATGTCTGCCAGCGTCTGTTGCTCCCGCTGGAAACGCTGGAGCATTTGACGTGTTTCGAGATTTTGCTGAATCAACTTAATGGCAACGAATCGGGACATGGGTTGATGCTGCTGGGCCAGATACACAGCCCCCATGCCTCCCAAGCCGATCTGCTTGATCAATTGAAATGGGCCGATGCGAACCCCGTCGAGCGATTGCAGAATTTTATTCCCTTTGGTCCTGCATTCGTACGCAGTCTCTTGCAAAATAGTTTTCAGTGGCAAAGGATCCGATTGCATAATCCATGCTTCCTACTAGGTCGCCAGTTGCCTTGAGTGATTCGTCTTCGAAAAAACAGAGGAGTCGAATTGCAGGGAGGACGCAGCGAAGTGGTTCCTGTGGCCGGCGTAATTCATCTATTATCCGCGCAATGCCATTTATTGCAAACAAATGGAACTCATACGGGTTGTCTGCCGGGGTATGGGACAAAAAAGGGTCGATGAATCCGGAGATACCCTGGAATCCGGAGATTCCCTGTTTTGGATTGTTTCCAGGAGAAAAGTGCGTCTCCGGCATTGCAATAAGAATTTTGCATACCTCCCGAGGATATCATCTTCTGACAGGGCTCAAGGAGGGGACCAGAGCCGTAGGGAAAAGTCAGTTCCGTATTGAGAGTAATGCGTGGAGGATTCCCAGGCTTGATGGAGTGGCGAAGCTGGAGGAATCTTTCGGGGCGCATAATGTTCATCGATGATAAGCACTTTGGAATAATGACGCAGTTTTTTTAGTTGTTCGTTTTGTTGTTCGAGTGAAACCAGGTAGGTCCAAGAGGGTGGCAGTTGGTGATAGGGTGGAGTTGCTTGGGCCCACAGATACCAGGAAGGGCGATTGTGCCACCGAAAAACAAACGCATCGGCTCTTGCCCCGTGGATTGCAGAAATCAACTCATGAGTTGCGACTCGATCTGCCTGAGAGAGCCTGAGCGTTGTAGCGCCTGGCAAGCCCAAAGAGGGTCGCGCTAGATAGCGTTGAGTGGCTAATAAGCAGGGAAGAACAGCCAGCGTTGAGAGCAGCATGACGTGACTGGTTTTGAGGCGAAGTGGTTTATCTGTGGGAAGCTTACTGGACCATGCATTTGCCAGACATTCCACTGCCAAACGACACCCATCAATGAGGATGAGAAGCAGAGGTAAGGTTCCGAGGGATAATTGGGTTCCAGGTACCGGGAAGGCGATCAACGGTTGTAATGCTGCGATGACAGCGATTCCCACATAGGGATAGGCTGCAGTATTGGGATCGCGAGGAACCAAATGGTCCTGGGATGGCATTCGATTTGCTGAAGGGTCGCTCTGATTCGCGCTCGACTCCTTGGACGCTCTCGGAAATCGCAGCAATAGCCAGCCGCTCAGAATGGCCGGTGAGGCTGCTAAAAGCAATTCCGCGCAGCCTCGCGGTCGCAAGCCGTGTACCAACGGTGTCAATGCATCACCCCAGAGGATCAACGCAGCCAACAATGTTAGGCTGAGGAAGAGAAGACTTACTGGAATCGGGTTAGGCTGTAGATTCCGCCATCTGATGTTTTGCCGCTTCGGAGGAGGGGAATGAATCAGCAAAAATTGGCAAAAATCGATCCAATATCCGCTCGATTTTGCGCCCAAAACCACCAAAAAAAGTGCCGTGGCCATCAGAACCGACAATCCCAAAATAGATCGAATCGCTGGAAAAAAATAAAGCTCCAGTAGAGTGTCATGCTGCCCGAAGAGAGCACGTTTTAGCAACCAGAGATCGATATTGTGCTGAAGACACCAGAGCAAGATCAGGCCGAGCATAACTGCTGCGCAGGCAATTAACGCAAATAGATGAGCGACCCGCTGCCTGTTATCCCATGCAGAATGTTTCTCCAGCGAGTGAAACCAAACTCTCAGATTAGGAAGAGCCAAAGTTCGCAAAGCGAGCAGTGAAGCGGTAACAAGAGTTGGAAGAAGAAAGGTATCGAGCGATGAGAGTTGTTTGTAAGTAAGTAACCAAGGTATGGCGAGCAGGCCAATTGTGTAGGCAAGCTCAAGGTATCTGAACCAGCGTGTTGGCTTAGATACAGACCAAAGATAAGTCGCGGGGAACGATGCGAGAAGCAGAAGGCCAATATTAGGTTTTATCATGATCGACATCGCAGCGATCATGCCCAGAGCGACCGTAAAAGTTGGCGAAGGTAAGTGGGATGTGGTGTTCGTTTTCGAGGCGAGCAGGTAGATGCTAATCGCGACCAGTAACGTGCACCAAATTTGTGGATGCCCCGGTTCCAGTGCAAGCTTTTCCTGATGCCAGAACACAAGAAATAGAAAGAACATGGACCAAAACATTTTTCCTCTGGTACAGGAGTGACTCGCTGGTGAAATGGCAACTTGATTAAAACTGTGGGCTAGTATCGCTGTGGATGCTAGCCAAAAAATTAAAGTTTGCCAGCGTTGTCCATCGGTTGTATAGGGTATGGGCAGAAGGATGCGAAAAGCGGTATCCAGGATATAAAAACCAGGTCCATATTGAGAAAAGATATCTGCATAGAGTGTATTGCCCTGAGAAAAATGGATTAAGCTCCAGAGCACATAGCCTTCATCATCATAAAAGGCCCAGGTGGTGAATAGTACATGAAAGGCGGTTAAAGCTGCTGTCAGCCACAGGCCTATCAAGAGCATGGTCGATGGATACTTTTTAACCCATGCGAAAATCACGTGTGGAGCTCTCGCACCGTTTGTATGACAACTCGGTCTGCGCATCCATGTGATCGTTTTTCGGCCGTTTGCATTTTAATTGCAAGCTTGGTACTCGCAATCTGCTGCAGTTCGTGCGTTATCGCCGCCAAAGCGTTCTCGAGGGACACAGGCTCCATCATCTCTGCTTCGGCTGCGTTCTGGTTGGCAGCGAATGGCATAGAATCAACGCGTTCGACGATGTAGGATGGTCGGCCGAGGACCTGTTGATGTATACGAATGACATATTCACCCAGAATCGCGATGCCTAGTGCGTTCAGTCCGCCGAAGAAGGAAGCTAACGTAGTGGTTGAAGCCCAACCAGGGATAGCCAAGCCGGTGAACCATTTGCTGATTAATGCGTAGCTAAGGCAGCTTGCCGAGACTGTAAGCGATGCGATCGACAGAGCATAGAATATCATCAATGGAAATCGGGAGAAGCCGAAAATGGCGGATTGTGCCAGTTTGAAAAGTTGACGCAGCGAAACCCTTGGTTTGTCGTCATGGCGGGCACAACGTTCGACGACGATACCCATTTGATGAAAACCGACCCAGGAACGCAGGCCAGGGTAAAAACGATCCACTTCAGGTAGCTGCAGAATTTGCTTGGTCACACGTTGATCGATCAGCCCGAAGGCACCAGCATCTGTTGGAATGGGAACATCGGAGATTCGATTCAACAGACGATAGAAACTGAGGAACAGAATATTTTTCCACAAAGCTTCTTTTCGTTTTTCTCGAATCGCATACACCACATCGGCTCCATCGCGCCATGCGTCAATGAAATCGACCAAACGGGAGGGATCATCTTGCATATCGCTATCCATGATGATCGTTGCATCGCCTTGAGCGTGCGCTAGGCCCGCGAGGATAGCGCTTTGGTGGCCGAAGTTTCGGGAAAGATGCACAGCGCGAACATTGGGCCTTTCATGAGCGAATCGAGTTAGAATAGTACCGCTCAGATCGCTCGACCCGTCATTGACATAGATTACTTCCCAGCGACAACCGGAGTGGGTCAAACCGGCATCGATTCGATCTTGTAGCTTCTCAAGAATGGCCGCCTCATTAAAAACGGGTAGGACCAATGAGATAAGCGGTGAGGTCGGTCGGTTCGATGCGCTTGAGCGGTGCGGCGTAGGCGTCTTTGGCATATGGATACTATTCAATCGCAAACGATTTTCAGGATGGTTTTGACGCTACGGCAACAAAGGAAAGACCAGTGGGCAGTATTTTGAGTTTCATCATTGTTCGTTCGCAGGCAGCCAACTTGATCAGCAAACGATTCATCCAAGTTGAGACTGGGGGGAACTCCGCGGGACGATCTTGTGGAAAGAATCTTCGATATGTACGAAGAAAAAAGGCCGCTGGCAGTGTAAAAGCATTCCACGGGCTGAGCCACTGAAGCTGTAACCTTGCTTGAGCGATGTGCTGGCGCAATTCGCGGGATGAATAACGACGAAAGTGACCCAGACGCTTGTCCCAATCGCTGTAAAGTGAAGGCCATGCAGGACGGTCAGAATGATCCTGCCTCGCGAATCGAGGATGTCTGCAGCATGCTGCAAAGCTTTGACTGGTTGTGGCAAATGTTCGAGAACATCCAATAGCAGAACGATTTTGGCGGAAGCCGAGGGGAAGGGCCACTGCTCGCAAAGATCATGTCTTGTGGCGGCTTGGATGCCGCGACGATAGCAGTGCTCGATCGCTTCCGGCATAAGATCCAGTCCATGCACTCGAAAGCCTTTGTCTTGCAAATACTTCAGATTTCCCGCTGCACCGACACCAGCTTCTACAATTAGGTCATTCGGTTGGGCGTAGCGATCGATAAGGCCGAAAGCCAGCGATCTTTTGGCGACGTGCCACCAATAGTTGTCCTCAAGTTTGGACAATTCCTGTAAATGGGCAGGATCCATAGGCGTCCGGTGTAGGTGCCGTGAGGTAAGGTGTGTTTGGAAGTGAGGTGTGTTTGGAAGGCGGGAGTCGAGTTACATCGACTGGGAAACACAGCATACTTCTAGAAGGCCTCACGCTCAGGCGGGACTATTTCGATCGGATAAAATTTTCCGACGAACCGATGGTAGCGACAAAAAGGATCTTGAGGATCGCATATTGAAATGAAAAAACCTCATGACTTTAGGAAGCCATGAGGTTGGATTGAAGCATGATTGCGCGGAAGAAGAAGCGGCTTACTTACCTTTTTCTTCAAGTTTCTTCGCGATGAATTCCTTGAGACCCGGTCCGCGAAGTTCTCGAGCAGTCGCCAAGATTTCGCCCGTATCACCGTCGACTAAAAGCACAAAAGGAATGCCGCTGACGTCATAGGTTTCGCCTAAGGTGGTGTCCCAGAGTTTGCCTTCATAGATCTGTGCCCAGGGCATTTCGCGTTCTTTGGTAAAGCCGGTCACTTTTTCAGCCATGTTGGCAGCATCGAAACTGATGCCGAGAATCTCGAAACCGCTTTCATGGTGTGCTGTGTATGCTTCCTTCATGTGTGGAATCTCGCCGATGCAAGGTCCACACCATGTGGCCCAGAAATCTAACATTACCAATTTACCTGCGAAGGTTTTCGGAAACTCAATCTTGTTTCCTTGCATATCCTCGGCAGCGAACTCGATCGCTTTCTGGCCGATTTCCAAATTCGGCGGTAGCGGAGTCATCGGTAACTCCATATCGGCTTTTTCAAGACTAAGCGAACCGTCTTTGAAAGTGAGTTGATAAGTGGTCCCCGTAAAATTGAACGGCGTTCCAATACGTGTGACTTCACGTTTTGCGCTGATGCGACCATCGCCATTTCGATCGATCGTAAGGGGTGTTTTGTCAGCAATCGCACCCGAAACAAAAGTGGAAAAAGGCTGATCATCGAGCTTAAACGAAAGCTCATAGCCAAAGTCGCCGTAGTACAGCAGCGTATCTTTGAGTTGAGGTCGGTTAGGATCTTTGGGATCGAAGCGATACATATTGATTGCGCCGATCTTTCCATCACCTAAATCCACTTTGGAACTGCCGCTGTGCTGTGTGAGTTCTCCTCGTTTGTCAGCGTTCCATTGAACCGCTTCATCATTGGTGAGATCGCCGTCTGCATTGCTATCGATGTAAAGCTTTGCGTCTCCTTCGGCAGGTTCGTCCAATACGAACAAAAATGTTTTGTTGCCGAATTGCAGTTTGCCATACTTTGGTGCAGCAAGGCCTTCGGGAGCTTTGGTAACTCCCTCCGCATTTTCGGTCATTTCCGCGCGAATTGGGCGATAACCCCCGACGCGAGCTGTCACGCCAGAATCAACGAACTTTGTTTCAACACCGGTATCTGCCAGCATACCCAACATCAAAACGGGTAGAGCCAATGCATGCATAGACGAAACACTCCCAGAAAGTTTTAAAGAATGAATCCGGAACATGATAACTTCTTTTGAAGCGAATGTCCTCCGAAAAGAGGGGGCAAGAAGCAGTTTTTTATGCTGGAAGTGAACGGTTTTGCGCTAGTTTTGCAGGTTTGTTCTGATTCTCACTCCACGAAAAAATCGATCAATGCTACGATGCTCACTTCAGTCCATGGATGGGTTGCGTGAGAACAGAGGAAAATGGGACATGATCACGCCTGAAATGATGCTCTTTGTTGCGGGAGTCGCCTTTGGTTTCTGGGCATTAGGGTCTCTTGCCCTGGAGAGGCATAAAGAATTAGGGCAATTGTTGCGGTCTTTTGTCGAAGACCAAAAGTCGAGGGCCCGGCTCATCGCACGTGCGCTGGCCCTGCGAAAGATGCAGGAGAAGCAAGATAAACTTAAGAAAAGTAAAGGGAAGTCTGGGGATTAAGGGCCTATTCGAAATCGCATAGCCGTTCCGGCGTTAGCGGCGGTTAGCGGGTTTTATGGATAAGCTTTAGTCAAAGAGTTGATAAAGTTATGAAAGAAGCCAACCTCGAGCAAACAAACCTTGAGCCAATTGAGAAAATCACGAAGCATCTCTTTATTGAGACCGTGGGCTGTCAGATGAATGTTCTGGATAGCGAGATGGTGGTTGCCAGCTTGCGACGGCAGGGATATTCGTTAACACGTGACCTCGAGGTGGCAGATACCATTTTGTTTAACACCTGTAGCGTTCGCGAAAACGCGGAAGAGAAAGTCTACGGTTCGTTAACGCGACTCAAACGTCTGAAAGAGCGATATCCACAAAAAGTGATCGGCGTTATGGGATGCATGGCTCAAAAAGATCAAAAGATCGTCTTCGAACGTGCGCCGTACGTTGATATTGTGGTCGGACCGGGTCAATTGCACCGAATCCCGGAGTTGATCAGCAAAGTCGAGAGTGGTGGCGGCCAGCAGATGGCGGTCAGTTTGTCCCGCAAGGGTGGGACGGTGGATGAAATTAAGCGAAGCCACGAGTCATTCGATCCACTCCGTGATCCGACGATGCGCCCCACAGCATTTCAAGCTTATTTGCGCATTCAAATTGGCTGCGATAAATTCTGTACTTATTGTATTGTGCCGATGACGCGCGGGCCGGAACAGGGAAGGCCGCCAGATCAAATTGTCGAAGAAGCCAAAATCTTAGCCGACCAAGGATGTAAAGAGATTACATTGCTTGGGCAAACCGTAAACAGCTATCGTTACAAGGGTGACGGTGGCATTGTGGATATGTCAGAGTTGCTTCGTCGTTTGCACTCTGTTGGCGGCTTGGAGCGAATTAAATTCGTGACCAATTATCCAAAAGATATGACGCGCGACCTGCTGGAAACGGTTCGAGATCTACCCAAAGTCTGCCCCTATCTTCATGTTCCGGCTCAAAGTGGCTCGGACGAAATACTCAAACGCATGAAGCGGGGCTACACGGTTTCCGATTACATGGAAATGATGCAGCGAATACGGGAAATTTTGCCGCAGGCTTCTGTGAGCAGCGACTTCATCGTTGGCTTTTGCGGCGAAACGGATCAAGACTTTGAAAAGACTGTGGAATTGGTAAAGGAATGTCGGTTTAAAAACAGTTTTATTTTTCAATACAGCGTTCGGCCAAGTACCAAGGCGGCCGAATTGCTTCCAGATGACGTTCCCGCGGATGTCAAGCAATGGCGCAATAACGAACTACTGCGTGTCCAAAACGAGATTAGCGCTGAAGATAACTGTCGTTTCCTGGGAAGTCGTATGACCGTGCTGACCGAAGGACCGAGCAAAGTTTCTATCAAGCGAGGTGAAACAGGACCGCTTCGACAAATGACTGGCCGAACAACATGCGATCGCATTGTGGTTTGGGACGGTAATGAAAGGCAAGCAGGCGAGCTGCTGGACATTCTCATTCACGATGTGAGTGCGACAACACTGTTCGGATCTGTAGCAACGCAAGATGTGCCAGCAGATATCTTTCTACCGAAGCTTTCTTTGCAATCTTAAGCGATGAAGATACGTATTGCCGAAGCATTCGATCGATCGCTAGAGGCAGTGAAATGGCCTGCGGCCATTTTGAGTTTGCTCAGTCTGCCGATCGGTCTGTATGCATTCGTTAAGCTGGTGCTCCGCTGTTTTTCTGAGCCGATGGACTTGTTGCCTTTGTTGGTGGGCGCTGCCGCCTTGATGCTCGCGTGGCGTCAATTGAGCTGGTTTGCTTGGGGCGCGAACAAAGTAATTGTCTGGGAACATGAGCTTACGCACGCTATCTTTGCATGGATGACAGGGCACAAGGTACTTCGTCAGGAGTGGTTCGGTAATGAAGGTGGTAAGATTGAATTTGTGGGGCGAGGAAATTGGTTGATCACCGTCGCGCCTTATTTCTTTCCAACATCCGCTTTTCTTTTGCTGGTGCCAGCACTCTTAATGCCCTTCAATTTTTTGCCTTGGTCGCAATTGGCTCTGGGAGTGGCTCTCGGATTCCACTTAATATCCACCTATATCGAAACGCATCGCGACCAATCGGATTTAAAGAAGCTGGGGTGGCTTTTTTGTTGGCTGTTTTTGCCCACCGCCAATGTCATTGCGGTTTCGCTGCTGATCGCTTATGCCCAGAGCGGTTTTGAAGGTATGGCGGAATACTTTGGCGATGGCTGGGAGTTGCTTAAATGGTCGCGCTCGAAGTACTTGCCAGGTCTGAGCGGGCTTCCCGGATCGCTCGGATAACCTTCGATAACGCGGGATCCATATCGATCAGTGAAAGATTCGATTCCGTGGCCAGGCTACTGGTTACCTGTTCCAATTGTTCCAATATGGAGAGCGAACTATCGATAAAGATGATTTTCTTGCCACCAAGTCGACACTTGCCTCCGGCCACTCCACCAAGCCATTCTCGGCGAATGCTGAAGCCATTTTTTCTCGCGGTTTCTAGAGCGATCTGAAGCAAGTCCAAAGAATGCATGAAAAGCCTACAAAAATGCAACTACAAAACAGATAATCACTGCCAAAAAGAATTCTCTTGCACTTTGGTAATGATGCAGAGGGTGATCATCTCGATTGGCTTCTCTTGTTTCAAGATCAACTTTAACCGCTCGTACTGCAGAATCTTCCCCTGTTAAGTCGATAGCTCACAGTAAGATTAATTTTCGCGCAAATCAAAAACGTGCTTTAATTTGGGGTGATTTGGGCGACTAGGATATTTTCCTCTTCGGAAAACAAAGTCCTCTTGGCTTAGCTTGATACTTCTGGGTCGCATTGATAGCGATCTTCGTTCGATTTAGGTGCAATTGATGAGTCTGCGTGAATCAACTCGAGACGAACTGCAAGAAGAAAACTCGCTTCTGCGCGCCAAAATAGAGCAGTTGCAGAGGATGGCTGTTTTGGGCGAATTGACTAGTACAACGACACATGAATTCAATAATCTTCTGACAACGATTTTAAACTATGCCAAACTTGGTTTGCGCTATCGCGATGAGCCGAGCCGAGATAAAGCATTTCAGCGTATCTTGGACGCGTCCAATCGAGCTGCCAAGCTTACAGGAACCATCCTTGCAATGGCTCGCAATCGCAGCGGTCAAATGGAGCCTACCGATCTCAAGCAAGTGATTGACGATACGCTGTTGCTGATGGAGAAAGAACTGCAGAAGTATCGTATTGGGGTAGAAAAGAAGATTGAGAATGTCCCTTCGATTTTGGGGATCGGCAATCAATTGCAGCGTGTTTTGATCAATATGCTCGTGAATGCTCGGCAAGCGATGCCTAACGGTGGGACGGTCTTGATTCAGTTGAGCAGCGAGGATGAGGGGCGAACGGTTAGTTTAGCGATACGCGATACGGGGCAGGGGATTGCGCCGGAGCATTTGCCCAAGATATTTGATCCGTATTTCAGTACCAAGACGGGGCCCGATGCGAGCGGTAAGGGTGGAACGGGGCTTGGGCTGTCTGCTTGTCGCGAGATCATTGAGAGTCACTCCGGACGCATTCGAGTCGAAAGTGCTGTGGGACGTGGTACTCAATTTATCATGCGATTCCCAGTTCTCGCCGCGGCCAACGACGCGGCTTAAATCTTGACAAAGTATTTTTGGCGATACAGCCACAGCAAAATAAGCCATAAGCAGAATAAGGTGGTGGCTCCCAATAACTGCGGTTGTAAGCTTTCACCTCCAAGCAAAAATGGGCGGGGCCCAAAGTGTCTCAGGAGGTTATCGCTGATCCAGTCTGCGATGGTTTCGGTGAGCACATAGGCGGCGATTGAATTCGCACCTATGACCAGCAGTGGATAAAATGGTTTATTCCATTGGGCAACATCGAGCAAAAGATAAAATGTTCCCATCAGAGCAAAGCACCATCCTCCGCTCCAGAGAGTCCACGAAGGCGTCCATATTCTTTTGACGATTGGGCAAAGGCCAAGAGTTGCGATACCCCAGGCGGCGAGCAGCAAGATGGCGGATGCTCCGAGAAAATGGAGAATTTTCTTGCGGGTCGACCAGTCCTTGTTTGCCAACCATCTTCCGGCCGTTAGGCCTAAGAGCATGGTTGCCAGCGTAGGAATAAAGCTTAGGGTCGCATAGCCACCTCGATTGAAATCAAATCTTTCTTTGCGCGGGAATAGATTCAGCCACCACTGGTCGAACGCCCAAGCGGGGTTGGTGTTTTTATTCCAGTGTGCTTCGAAGCCATCGAGTCGATGGGGCCAATCTGCGGGAACTCCCACGGTCGTCGAATCAAGATCGGCGGGTGGCAGTGGATACACTGCGAACAGACCCCAATATCCTAGCAGCAAAATCGCGATCATGGTCGGCGTCAACCATGCGGAATATCGGCCTATCAGTACAAGAGGAAAGTAGCCCAGACCGATCTGGGTTAGAGTATCTTCGAAGGTAAAGTTGGTTTGATCGCGGTGCAGGCTGCGCAGAAATATACCGAGAAAAATGAGGAACAAACTGCGCCAAGCGGCATGCAGCAGAATACGGGTTGTGGATTGTTGGGCAGATCTTTTGAGCAGCGAAAAGGCGAGCGATGTACCTACCAAAAAAGAAAAGCTTGGCTGGATAAGATCGTGCAAAGAGCAACCAATCCATTCGACATGGGTAGTATGAAATTTGACCCATTCCCATAGCTTTACTTCCGGAAAAAGATTTGCCAGAGAACTCAGACGCACCATTTCGGCCATCATCAGAAACATGACCAAGCCACGATAGGCATCGATCGAGAGCAGGCGCGATAGATGTGTATCCTTGATCGAAGTCGAATTAGTTGCCGAGGAATTTGTTGAGGTTGTTGTCGCAGGGGTTGCATTGCTTGGTGCATCGCTCATGTTGCGGCACTCCTGGGGTTACTCAATCATTGGGCCTGTCATCCATGCTGTGGAGCTTTAGGATTGTTGGGTTGTCAAAAACAAAGAGGTGAAGCCGACGCTACGAACTTGATCATAGATGCCAATGACTCGTTCGATAGGAAGCTGATGATCTGGATCGATAATGACCGGGACATCTTGTCGAATCTTGATCAATGCGGCAAGTCGATTCATCAGATCGTCTAGCGTCGTTAATTTTTGGTCATTCAAAAAGATATCATACGACGAATTGGCTGCTAATTCGAGTCGGATCACAATTTCATCGACTTCTGTTTGTTGTGGTTCGGAGGGACTCGCAGAGCCGCCAGCGCTCGGTTTTTCTGGCGAATCTACGGTTCCCGAAGGGAGGATTTGTTCGAGGCGGTCAAAACTGGCGGTCGCCAAAAAGAAGACCAGCAGCAGGAAAACGACATCGATCATCGGTGTCATCATCACATCGGGACGTCGGTTGTCATTGCGATGGTAGACGGCTTTCATGTTTCACCTGTTGATTCATAAACGCCGAAAACAATATCGCCAATTTTTTCTTCATTGAGCAGCTTTAACGCATCGGCCAACCTCGCATAGGGTTGGGTTCGAGCGATTCGAATTTTGACCCGCAAGATTCCATTTTCATCTTGCCAACGTTGCCGTAGCAAATTGCGAAATCGATCTTTGGAAATCGACTGGCCAGCCACCATCCATTTTCCATCCTCCGCAATATTGAGTGTTAATTGCGGGCGATCTGCGGCATTTTCGATTCCCGTTTTGGCAGCGGGCAAGTCGAGCTTTACATTGGCTTCTTGTTTTGCGAGGTGGCTGGAAACGAGAAAGAAAATGATCAATAGGAAAACCACGTCAATCATGGGTGTCATGTTGATGGAGACATCACCGCGTTGTCCGTAGTTCGGTATTCTCATTCTTTTAGATCTATCTCTGTCGGGGAGGATGATAACCAGTTAAGCATTATCAGTTACGGATTATGATCGAGGTGGAGGTGGAGCGCTGGGTGGAGCGTTTTGGGGAGGACGGAAAGTTCCGGTATTGGTGCGGCGACGGATTGGTGAAAAGATTTGCTGGGCCAAGTAGGCACTTTCGGCAATGATTTGATCGATACGATTTCGAAAAACGGCGAACGCACCGAGAGCCGGTATCGCGATCAGTAAGCCGGCAACTGTGGTTACCAATGCTGAGTAAATGCCTTCGGCCAAATCACCGGCACCCGCGGTCCCTTGCGATACCGCGACTTCTCGGAAGGCAAAGATCATACCGGTCACAGTTCCCAACAAACCTATCATGGGGGCGATATTGCCGATCACTGAAAGATATTCGATTTTTCGGTACAACCGTGCCGCTTGTTCGGCAATGGCATCTTCGAGCGCTTTTTCGGCTCCGGTCCAACCGAGATCGGATTCGGCTAAGCCGTTGACTAGAATGTAGGAAAATGGGCTTGGTTGGTTTCGACACAATTGTTCGGCTTCTTTGATTTTGCCGGCAGCAACCAATTGTCGAACCTGTTCGGGCAAACCTTCTGGGATAATTTCTTTTTTTCTAAGCGTCATCAATTGTTCGAAAACCAAGTAAGCGGTCAGCATCGATAGCAAGATCAAGCTGATCATGATACTGATACCAACAATTCCACCGCTGAAAACGATTTCGAAGAATCCACCGCTGGTCTCATCAGGGGGCGTGGCGGCAGGAGCAGTTGTTTGGGCAAGCCAGAGCAGCATCTGCAAAATCCTATTCTTTCAGAGTGCAGCGGAAAAACAATGGAAACAAAGTTTACCGAATCGTGTTATCCATGATTTACGGTTTCGAGGGAAAAATCATATTCCAGCGGTCTGCCGCTTTTTGAACCATATCTTTACCCAGAACTTCTTCAGCCGAGGCAGCAGCGAATCGGACACGATCGTAACGGTCGCGGTGAAGAATGGCAATCCGCAGATACTCAAACCCTGATAAGCTGGGTTGTTGCGCGGCCCGCCAGCGATCTGCGATCAATTCGGTTGGTCCGAGTTGGAGCGGCAGCAGCAGCGAGTCGCGAACGGTTTGCCACTGCACCACGGTCGGCGCATTTGCGGGTGAAATCGGAACCACACGCCACAATTGACATGTCGCGAGATTAGCAATCATCAAATTGGTAGAGCGGGTCAATTTTTCTAGTGTTTCGATCGACGCTTGACGCTTGTTTCCAGAGAGTAACCAACTTGCTCCTAAGAGTTGAGAGCCTTCATCGTTTTGCGAAAGCCAATTCTCAGCGGCGGCCTCCATCGATTGAGTTGTTTGGCTTTCAACCCAGTTCAAGGGAGCGACGGCATACAGAAAAGGGGGAGGAGAGTTATTGCAAAGAGAGACAAAAAGATTGCCAGCGGGAACTCGGTTGCCGATTCCATTTGCGGAAACGACAACCTGAGCAAGCAATAATCTCTGTTGATAGGGAGGTAGATCTGTTTTGAGGACACTGGCGGCCATTTTAGCGTGCTCGGCATACTTACCTGCGTAGTAAAGTTGGTCCAATTCCTCTGCCTGTGCGTTATTCCACTTCGGTCGCACCGCGATGACTCGATTGAGTTCTAATTTTTTCAGGGTGCCTTGCTGGTCTCGGATGTCGAGGGTTTCGGCGTCAAGTCGAATGATCCGACAGCGAACGGAGTGTGAGTTCCAGGTTTCCCAGCTTTCGACAAGATTCGGTTTGGCGGGGCCAAACCAAACTTGATCCACAGGTTCAATTCTGTCAGGAGTCGAATCGTTTGCTTCGGACTCTTGGGTTTGCGCGAAACTCCTCTCGGCTAGGGACGCAGGCAGTGCTAAAGCGAGAAAGAGTGAGCAAATGCAACGATTCAGTGGTGGTAAAAAAATCCTCATCAAGGGGTTCCATCCAATTGTTGAAGATCGACGTAGCGATATTCGCCCGATGTCTCCCGAGCCAATTCGGCGATCCAACCGCCGCCGTTGGAGTTACCAGCACCGAATTCAATGCAATGGATCGTTGTTCCATTGCGTGTCGCACGATCGATGATTTGCTGCATTTGACTATTTTTCATCGGTGGATCTGAAGCATCGGTGAGGAAGAAAATGACATCTGGTCCCATCGCCAACGCCATACGAATTGCATTGGCATGTTCGGTTCCTCCTGTCGCCATCATAGAACGGACAAAATCAGCAGCGGCAAGCTTGCTCGGTTCATCTCCATAAAGCATTCGAGGCGTTGTGCTGATCACGCTTCGAAAATAGGTCGGGGCATCATTGTAAAACACGATTTGAAATTGATGGACTTGTTGCAAAGATTTGAGTGAGTTGATCAGCTCGCGTTTCGCGGTTGCGAGGGGTTTTCCTTCATATCCATTCATGCTATCCGATCGATCGAAGACGTAGACAAATCTCGTCCCGGTGCCAGTCACTCCAAATACAGTCGTTGTCGCTTGAGGAGTATTGCCACCGGAACCGATTTCAGCCTCCATATCTCCTAGGCCACTGCTGCCAACTTTACTGTTCAAATCGCCCGCGGATTCACCTGCAGCAGCTTCTAGGCCACCGAGCAATTCTCCCATATCAAGAGGAGCGTTAGCGGCGGTTCCCGTAGCGTCGGCCGAATTAGCAGCGCTCGTTTCGGATCCAGTCGATTCGCTCGACGAGTTTTGACTGAGAAAATAATCCCTACCGGCTGTTGTCGTAGTGGCGATCGCAATTCCTATGGGGCGGTCGCTTGCTTCTCCGGTTCCTTTGCGAATCGGTTGCCAGAACAAAGCCAACAGGAGCAGAGCGGCGACATGAAAAGAGCAGGAGAGAATCCAAGCCGGGGTCCGTCGTCGCGGTTGGATATCGGGAAGCAATTCATGAAAATTGCGTTTGCCGAGCCTCATCGAATCGGCGGGAGGATTTTGCTTACGATTCATCCGGAATCGCTCCGAGCGGCGTTTTGTCCCAAAAATCGAACTCTTCAGTATAATTTACGCGATCCCGTGGTGAAACGCTATGAATTCAAATCGAAACCGGCGGAATCCTGGTTTACGAAGTGGCAACTTTGTTTCACAATGTGCGGGTTGATCCGTTTGCAAGAGTCCTGTTTGAGGTCTGCCGTGGAAGTCATTTTTTATCCGCATCCAACTCTCCGTTACCCTGCAAAACCCATTCAGCGAGTGGATAAAGAACTGCGTGAATTAGTTGCTGAGATGTTTCGCTTGATGTACGAGCATAAAGGAGTCGGCTTGGCGGCGAATCAAGTCGGTGTGCCACTGCGATTGTTTGTCATGAACGAGGCGGGCAAGCAAGGGCAAGGGAAGGAGCTTGTCTTTCTCAACCCAGTTCTATCCAGACCGCGTGGAAATGAAGAGATGGAAGAAGGCTGTCTCAGCTTACCCGGTGTGAATGCGAATGTCGTTCGCCCTAAAACTGTATTCTTTAATGCCTACACGCACACCGGGGAAGAGTTCAAGGGGGATATTTCTGGCTATATGGCCCGCATTGTCCAGCACGAAGTCGATCATCTCGATGGAGTGCTTTTTGTCGATCGGCTCACCCCAGCCTCACGCAATACGATCGATAGCGATATGTACACGTTAGAGGTGGATCATCAGAGCAAGCAGAGGACGGGCATGCTCAAAAGCGACGAAGAATTGATGCAAGCAGCTCGAGCGTGGGAAGAGAAATATTGCTAGGATGAAAGGCTTTGCCGTTTAGCATGAAAGGTGCTTTTGGGATATGGAGAGAGGAAAACGCCTTCGCATGGTCTTGATGGGAACCGGGCCTTTCGCCGTTCCCTCTTTTCAGCGATTAATGGAGAGCGACGACGACGTGCTTTTGGTGGTGACTCGCCCTGTTCCACCATCGGTGGGCAAAGCGAAGCAACCGATCAATCCGGTCTTCGATCTGGCCATGGAGTATGACTTGCCGACCGAAGCCCCACAGGATATCAATGCGGCCGAAAGTGTGAGAAGACTGGAAGAGCTTAAGCCCGACCTACTTGTGGTTTGTGATTATGGGCAGATATTGTCCAACCAAACCTTGGCGACGGCCAAATTGGGAGGCATCAACCTGCATGGTTCGCTTTTGCCTCGGCACCGCGGAGCGGCTCCGATACAGTGGGCCATTTTGGCAGGTGATCGACGCACGGGAGTCAGCGTAATTCATATGACTCCAAAACTCGATGGCGGTCCCATTTTGGCTGAAAGGGTCGCGGAGATTGGAGTTCATGAGACTTCTGGTGAACTAGAGCAGCGTTTGTGTGAGTTGGGTGTACAGGCCGTGACGGATTCCATCGAGCAACTGCGGTTTTGGAATGGCGTTTCGCCCCTGGGACAACCTCAGGATCCGTTGTTGGTAACCAAAGCGCCGCGATTCAAAAAAGCGGATGGCGAGTTGGATTGGAAACGCGATGCGGATTATTTGTCGCGCCAGATTCGGGCTTTGCAACCTTGGCCGGGATCGTTTTCTGAATTAGAAACAGGCGACCCAAACAAAGTGATTCGCTTGATTATTCGCAAAGCCACTGCGATGAAGGTTGGTGAAAAACCTTCGATGCCGCCCGGTATGCCCTCGGTACCTCCCGGAATGATCGTGCAGACCGAACCGGATCTTTGGGTTGCCTGCGGACTGGGCTACTTGCAATTAGAGGTTGTGCAACCATCTGGAAAGCGCGAAATGGGGGCGGATGAATTCCTTCGCGGTCATCGACTTTTGCCCGGACAAAAGTTCAGGCAACGGCTTTCGAATGCCGCGGGTGAGGTTCCCGAAATTCGAGCCGATATCGCATCTGAAACCAAGCAGACAAGCGAGTAGCAGGGGAGCATTGGTCGCTGTTTCCTGTGCATGCCCGGGTGGAAATTGCTTAAGTTCCAGCAAGTACTTCTACTGCGGAGCGGCGACTGTGCATGCGAAATCGAGTCGGGCAGCCAATTTGCCATCCACTGAAACTTTACCGGTCATGTAGTATGCGGTGCCGATGACTTCATTGAGGGTGACTTCGATTTGAATGGTGTCTCCTGGCCGAACCATCTTTTTAAACTTCACACCATCCATACGAGTTGCGACCGGTACTGAGCCATCTTGTGGAGTGAAACGGCTCAGCAGAATGGCACCGCTTTGCAGGCAGCATTCACATAGGATCACGCCGGGAACCAGGGGATAATTTGGGAAATGTCCCTGCGTAAAATGTTCGCTTTGGCTAAAAGTTTTACCGCAGACAATCCGGTTTTCGCTGGACTGAAGGATTTGGTCCACCAGCAACATCGGTGGCCGGTGAGGGATCGCCTTCAATATTTCAGCTTGGGACATAGAAGGTCACTTTCAACGAGATAAAAGGGGAAATGAAAGGTATTGGAGAGATGGGTGACTCAGCTTGAGAGGGTTTAACCATTAACAACTTTGTTGATGATATCGCGATCGAAATAGTTGATGGCCATGCCAGCGTCAACGACGATTGTTTGAGCGGTGATGCCCGAAGATCGAGGACTCAGTAGGAATAATGCGGTGTTGGCAACCTCTTCGGTGGACAAAGCGCGTTTGCGTGGGATCACTTGTTCAGCAAAAAGATAGGCATCAATATAGCCGGGGATGCCCGCTGAGGCGCTGGTTTTGAGCAGGCCGGCGGAGACGGAGTTGAAGCGTACTTCGCTGAATTTGGAGAAAGACTTGGTCAAAAAGGCCAAGGAGGATTGGAGAGCCGCTTTGACTGGGGCCATAAAACCATAGCTTTCACTCGCCATGGTGGTGGTTGAAATTCCTATGGTGACAACCGATGCCTGTTTGTCTAGTAGTGAAGCGAGAGCGTTGCTGAAGGCGATCAAAGAGTAGCAGGAGATTTGAGTCGATTGCAGAAATTGTGCTGAGGTTGTTTCATGAAAGGGGCGAATTCCTTCGGGATAATTGGCAAACGCAATGGAATGCACCAAACCGTGGATCAGCGTGTGCCCGTCCTGACGCAGCGATTCGGTCAAAGCAGCAATTTGGTCGGGATGTTCCACATCGCACACATAAATTGGCGAATCCCCCACCCATTTTGTCAATTGCTCTTTCCGTGCCACCGATCGGACGGTGTAGATCACTTCAGCGCCGTTTCCGCTGAGTCCTTGAGCGATATGCCAGGCAACACTCTTTTTGTTGGCGACACCTGCCACCACGAATTTCTTGCCGTCAACCTGAAGAAAATTCATGCGAGTTCTGTACCCCCGTGGTTCGAGTGAAATTGGGAAATGAGCAGCAAAGTTTAACATCTTAGCCGTAACGGGTTAGTAGACTGGTCAAAACTAACTGTCTAATCGGGCTCTGACATTTGGCGAAAATTGGTTGGTTCTCCCCACCCCTCCGGTTTTGCTGCGGGTAGGATCACCCGGAAAAATTGCTTGATTTTTAGAGTAGATTGCTACGAGAAATGCTCTGGGGCGCTAAGATAAACAAGGCGTGGGCATAAGGACTATTCACCAGCATTGGATTCGCTGCAACGAAAAAAATGCAACAGCCCAAAAGAGAATACGCAACTTTAGAAACATGCCGCCGAAAACAGTAGCTTGATTTTGCTGTTGCGATTTCTCCTCTCTTGGTGAAGGGGTCTTGGGTCTCTCAATACCGTGGAGTGATTTTCTCATGCGTTCTGTCGCACTTGGTTTATTGATGGTCTGCTTCGCTGCGACGCAGGTCCATGCCCAAAGTTGGGCAAAGGGTTTATTTTCCGTAACTTCCCATGATTTTGGCACGGTCGCCAAAGCTGCCAAAACGGAGTTTCGTTTTCCAATTCAGAATAATTTAGGGCAGGATATTCATATCGCTTCGGTGCGAGCGAGTTGTGGATGTACGACGCCCACGATTGAGACCGAGACTGTAAAGGCGGGTGATACTGGGTTTATCAATGCGAAGTTCAACACCGGTTCATTTTTTGGACAAAGGTCGGCGACCTTGACGGTGGTCATCGATCGGCCTCGGTATGCCGAGGTGCAGTTGCAGGTGAAAGGCTATGTGAGAACGGATGTGGTCTTTAATCCGGGCGAGGTGAATTTTGGCACGGTCGAAACGGGTGATTCGCAGACCAAGAAAGTAGCCTTGGAGTATGCGGGGCGTAGCGATTGGAAAATTACTAACGTGCGTACTCCTAGTGCATTTGTGTCGGCGGAAATCAAGGAGGCCAATCGCGGTAACGGCCGAGTCAAATATGAATTGGAAGTTTCGATCAAAGAAGGTGCACCGGCAGGACCGGTTCAAAATGAGTTGATTCTGGAAACCAATGATAGGCGTTTAAAGAGCGTTGCTTTGCGTTATTCGGCCGATGTTCGCCCAACGCTGTCGGTCAGTCCGCAAACGATCGACCTGCAGGATGTTGCTCCAGGAAACTCCTTTCAACAACGAATTGTAGTCCGGGGAGCCAAGCCTTTTCGAGTGACCAGTATTACGCTGGACGGCTTTACCATTGACTATCAGGCGAGCGATGAAGCGAAAGCAGTGCACCTAATCCCAGTCAAGATTACTGCAGGTGAGTCGATCGAAGGTAACAAGTCAGCCTTGATCATTAAGACCGATTTGCCTGGGGATTTATTGGCTGAAGTCGAAGCGAATTATTCGGTAGTTGCAGCGAAAGAATAGTTGACTATTCCGGGGTTTTTCACGGTTCGACGTGGTAAATGCTCGGTAAAAAAAGATAGCCAGCAAAAAAAGATATCCAGCCCGATCGCGTTATGATAACCAAAGAGTTCTGATCGATGAGGTTAGAACTTTTTGGTTTTTTTCGTTGAATGGCCAGCGAGTGTCATTTGGCGGTTTGCTTGGCGGTTTGCTCTCCGCGAAGCGAGAGTTTTCGCAATCGAATGAACATGAGGATGTCGTACACGGCATGTGCAGTTATGGGAATCAGCAAGTTGGTGGTTTCAACCAATAGGACTCCGAAATAGATACCCGCCAGCGTAGCCAAAACGAAATACATAGGCGTCAACGAATGGCAAATCCCGAACGCGACTCCCGCTAATACGACGGCTAGAACGACTTGAGGTTGCCAAGGTGCCGTGGGATCGATGGGACCCGAGAGCCAGCATTGAAGCCAACCACGGAAGAGGAGTTCTTCACAGATACCTGCAGCTATCGCGGTCAAAATTAATTGAATCCAGGAGAAGCTGCTAAACATTGGCATCAATTGACGCTGGGCCAGTTGGTGCAGATCGCGAATGGATTTCAGGGGCAGAAACGAGAGCAAGCTCACCGCGATGGTCAATGGCAGCGCGGCGACGGTTCCCCAGGCAATTGCCGATCCGATGACAGGGTATTCAAACCATTCCGGTACGTATTCGCGCGCGTCTGGGCCAAGGAAAAGCCCCAACAGCAAACCGCCAAACCCGACCGCGAGTTCAAAGGAGATGGCGGTTGCGAAAAGCGAGTCGGAAGTGCGATCCGAAGTTGGAGAGGTCAAGAGACTGCTTGCTTTCTTCTGTGTTCAGAAACGACTGTCGACGAATTCGATTTGCACGGGACTGCAAAGCGTAAGACCGTAAAAAATCCCGATCTATTGAAACAAAAATATCCATTCCAAGCTAGAGCCTGTGCCTGGCCCGACTCCAGTGGCCCGACTCCAGTGGTCTGGCCAAAGCACTCGTTGCCGCAGGGTCAATGTTTTTGGAAAGTTGAAGTCTCCACCGGGTAGACATGGATGGAGAAGGAACGCTTCCCGACAGAAGGCGTTTGACCTGGAGTAGCATAGATTCCAGGATTCGCGGCCACAAAAAACGCCAAAAAAGAATTGCGGCGATTTAGGCTGCGATGCTATGTCGTTGCACAGGCTGGATGTGACGGCCGAAGGTCTCGATTTCTAAAGCCATAAGCACTGGAACCAATTCGTCGGCCGTGGGGCGACGAGATGATTGTCGCGAGAGAAGTCGGGCGATCACACGTTCGATAGCCGTTGGAAGTTGAGATATGTTTGTTCGCAAGCACTGACCGCTGAGTTGCATGTTTTGGGGTAGGTACTGGGAAATAGTTCCGCAGCCAACGGGTAATTGACCCGCCAGGAGTTCAAAGAAGATGATACCAAAACTGTAAATGTCGCTTGCCGGGGAAAGCTCTGGAGTAGCTTGCCAGCGTTCTGGGGCAGCATAAAAGCGGTTTCCTGTTCCGAAATCGGCGTCGATTTCATGAATGGCTTGGGCAAAGGCCAGATCTGTGAGAAATAAGTGACCTGACTCATTGATCAAAATATTGGCGGGTTGTAGATCGCTGTGGACCCAGCCGTTTTGATGCATAAACTGAAGGCCCTGTGCGATCTGTCTTGCTAACCAGAGGATTACGGGTAGTGGTTGCGAGCGATTTGCCTCGTGCCAACGGCTTAGGTTGAGCCCCGAGATAAATGGCATAACGATGTGGGGAAATTCATGGTCCAAATCGGCGGCCAGCACGGGGATAATCTCGGGTGCGGAGAGAGCTCTCGCGGCGACGATTTGTCTTGCCAGCAAGAGTCGCGTTCGCTCGGGCTGAACATCTTGCCTCGCGACTTTAACGGCGTAGTCCGCCGTGGAGGCTTCACCGCGATCGATGGGCGAAGCGCGATACACCTCCGAATGCGAGCCGCGAGCGATGGGTGAAACCAGATTCCATTGTCCCAAGGAATAGCCGGGTGGAAAGCAAAACTCGCTCTGTGCACTTCTGTTCGCATGGATAGTATTTGGTTTTGCGTGATTCGAGTATTGCATCTTAAGCTCCCAATGATCGATCCGCCGCATGGCTACGGTCCGCAGACTTTTTGAATCGCCTGGAAAGATGATATCGGCGAAAAAAGTTTCCCCTGTGGTTACTGGTTATGGTTATCTGTCGGCATCTTCTTTCATCGAACGTTGAACATATTCAGTGGGTTGTCTCGATCCTGAACGCGATGTCGGTTCGTTGGTAGAGCAATCGCCAAAGTTGGTATGAATTGTGGAGGCAGAATAATTTGACGCGGTTTCCGGACGATGGGTGGATGACTGAGGTCAATGCGCTCGGTCCGGGATGGTTTATCGGGCGGCCGTAGAGTCAGTGGAAAAGCCGTTCGGTTTGATAATTGGTCGCTGGTTCGTTGCTGTAGCCAGGGCTAGCGATTACAATCCTGCTGGGTGAATGGAGGAATGGGAAAACCGATCCTCAGCTGCTCTGCCCGATCAATCTCTCCCACATATGGTGCGCAAAATGAAACGAACAAAACAAGGTTTTCTTGGTTTTATCGGTGTACTCGGATTGCAGTTAGGCTGTTTAATTTTTGTGGGGTGTGAGCCGCCGCCGGTGGATCCTAATGCGGCCAAGTCGACTCCACCACCGTCGCCCGCTTATGCGGCAGCGGGAACGGATGCGAAAGGAACGATGTACGAAGGCGTTGGGCATTCGCTCCCAGTAAAAGCTGGTAAATACGAAATCATTGATATTCGCACCGATAACAAAGACTCAAGTGCTGCCAAGGCCAATGCTCAAGCCAGTTTGTTGGCTCATCCTGATATTGCCTGTATGGTAGGTTTATGGGCTTACAATCCACCTGCGATTCTTTCCGCTCTGCAGGATGCAGGTAAGGTGGGGAAAGTGAAAATTGTCGGCTTCGACGAGCATCCGGAAACTTTGCAGGGTATCAGCGATGGCACGATTGTCGGCACGATCGTCCAGCAGCCCTATTTGTTTGGATTCAAGTCGGTGGAATATCTTGCTGCGTTGGCTCGCAAGCAAGACGTGAAGGTTCCCGATGACAAAATGCTTTACATTCCGCACACAACGGTCACAGCTGACAACGTTTTGGAGTTTAAGGCGAATATTGAAAAAATTAATGCCGGTGAAGGTCCAGTGCCCCCATCGGATCGTGCGGATTATGACATTGCTAATCCCGTGAAGCTATCCTTTATCACCAACAGTATCGATCCTTTTTGGGTCTTGGCCCAGCAAGGCTGCAAGAAGGCGGAACCCGTATTCAATGCGACTTGTGAAGTGATTATGCCCAGCAATGGAACGGTGGAACAGCAAAAGCAGTCGATCGAGACGTTCATCAATAACGGTGGACAGGGATTAGCGATCAGTCCGATTAATCCCGCCAATCAAGTAGACATGATAAACGAAGCGGCTGCGAAGATGCCCGTGCTGTGCCAAGACTCCGATGCTCCGGCAAGTAACCGCTTGTTTTATCTTGGCACCAGCAATTATCAGGCGGGGCGCGCGGCCGGTAAACTGGTTAAGCAAGCTTTACCCGATGGCGGCAAAGTGATGATTTTCGTGGGTAAACTTGAAGTTCTCAATGCACAGGAACGAAGTCGCGGCGTGATCGATGAACTGCTGGACAAGCCCGAGTAGTCATAACGGGCCCGGTATGGAGTGACCGCAAGTGTTGCATCGATACCGGGCTTTTTTCTGAGCTGAGGTTCATGATGACGGTGCGTTTGACAATCCACGAAATCACGAAGAGCTTTCCGGGCGTTAAGGCGCTCCGGGGAGTTAGTATGGACGTGATGGAAGGGGAAGTGCTCGCTGTTATCGGTGAAAATGGGGCTGGTAAAAGCACTCTCATGAAAATTTTGGCGGGGGTCCAACCGCCAGATTCTGGTGAACTGCGTTGGTATGGTAAGCCGGTATCGTTTTCAAATACCTCGGAGTCTCAAGCCTGCGGGATTTCGCTGATCCATCAGGAACTAAATCTAGCTGGCAATTTAAGCTTGGCGGCTAATATTTTTTTAGGACGCGAGCCGCATCGTTTCGGGTGGATTGATCAAAGAAGAATCCATCGCGAAGCTGCTCAATATTTAGAACAAGTTGGTTTGAACATCTCCACCAAAACATTGGCTGGCGAATTATCAATCGGCCAACAGCAGCAAGTTGAGATTGCCAAAGCGCTCTCGTGCGATGCCAAAGTTCTCATCATGGATGAACCGACCAGCAGTTTATCCAGCGGTGAAGCGGAGAAGCTTTTTCAGTTGATTGAACAATTGCGAAGGCGGGGCGTTAGTGTTGTGTATATTTCGCATCGCTTGGGCGAAGTGGCTCGATTGGCTGATCGAGTTGAAGTCTTGCGCGATGGTGCTAACGCTGGCCGACTGAAGAAAGAAGAAATCAATCATCAGGCGATGGTGCGGTTGATGGTTGGCCGTGAACTCAGTCAGTATTTTCCACACCAGTCCCATCCGCTGCATGCGGTGCGCTTGAAAGTTGAGAATTTGGTGATTGCCGGACGAAGCTCTCATCCCATTTCGTTTGAGGTTCGGGGTGGTGAAATGGTCGGTATGGCGGGACTGGTTGGCGCTGGGCGGACGGAAGTGCTGGAAACTTTACTGGGGGTGCGGCCGGCCCTGGCGGGTAAGGTGACTGTCGATGGAAAAGCTTATTCTCTCGGCAACCCGAAAGCCGCGATAAACGCGGGTTTAGCGCTGGTTCCCGAGGATCGACGGCATCAAGGCTTGATGACGCCGATGAGTGTCGAGGAAAACTTGGTGGTCGTTTCCAGTGATCAGCGAAGTCGGTTGGGGTGGCTCGATCGGCGCGGCGATCGGAATGCGGCGCAGTCGCAGGTGGAGGCTTTGAAAATTAAGACGCCCCATCTTCAGCAAACCGCCGCGTTTCTATCGGGTGGGAACCAGCAGAAAATTGTCTTTGGAAAGTGGATTCTCAATACCCCCAAGGTCTTGTTGCTCGACGAACCCACACGCGGCGTGGACATTGGAGCCAAGCAAGAAATTTATTCTTTGATGGAAAAATTGGCGGCCAATGGCGTAGCAATTCTTTTCGTTAGCAGTGAAATGGAAGAAGTGCTCGGCATGGCGGATCGAGCTTTGGTGATGCATGAAGGAAAAATCACGGGCGAGTTAACTCGTTCTCAATTGAGCGAAGAGGCAATTATGGGGTTGGCCGTGGGTGGGCCTGCGGCGAGCGACAAAGTTTCTTCCTGAAACTCTGCAGGCTCAAGACAATTGCGGAATCGGAAAAATAGTATCGTGTTTCATTAAGGTAAGCTGAATTGCAATGAACCTGAAGAATGTTGGAATTTTCTTATTGCTTGCGATTATCTTGCTGTTCACGGCTTGGAAAAATCCAGCATTTTTGGCGGATAGAAATCTGCAAAGTTTAGTACGCTGGACGAGTCTTTTCGGTTTTTGCAGTATCGGTGTTGCGTTTGTCATCATTACCGGCGGTATCGATTTATCGATCGGATCGCTGGTTGGATTGTCGGGTTGTATTTTGGTGTTAATGCTCAATCAGCGATATGTCCCGACTGACATTCAAGTGGATGTGATTGCCGTTCAGAAATCGACACTGCGGGAAGGAAGGGAGGCAGTTCAAGTTGTCATTGATCCCGGGGAAGCGATCCCGAAAGTGGATGACAGTTTTCGCTTTCGAGATATGCGCAATCGCGAAGTTGTGGGAACAGTATATGCAACGGAAATATCCAATAACCAAATGCTGGTGACCTTCCGCGAACCCGCTCTGCAGGTGGCGCCGCAAACCAAGATGCAATGGTCAAAGTTTACGCATCGGCCGCTCCCTTTGGTGATCGCTGCGGTGATGGGAATCAGCATGTTGATTGGCTTAACTCACGGCATTCTGATCACCAAGTACCGCTTGCAGCCCTTTGTGGTAACGCTCTGCGGATTGCTCATTTATCGAGGTATGGCCCGCGTACTTTCCAAAGATCAACCGTTAGGTTTGGGAAATACGCTGGATGGGGTCAAGCAGTGGTTTCGCGGTAACGGTTTTTCGATACCCGTGCCCGGTGTACGCTGGATCAGTGAAGGGAACTGGAGTCCCTACATGTGGGATTTTTCTTCCAAGGCTTATGCTCGCAACACAGACGGAAGAGCAATCGCATTGGACTTCTGGCAATGGATTGCGATTCCGATACCTGGCATCTTGCTGCTGGTGCTGGCGATTGTCGCCTGGTTGTTGCTGACAAGGACTTTGTTTGGTCGCTATTTGTTGGCCCTTGGCAACAATCAGCAAGCAGCAAAATTTTCGGGAATTAGGACCGATCGCATGGTCATCGCTGCTTATGTGATCTGCTCAGCGATGGCTGGATTGTCGGGAATTCTTTTCACCTTTGACTTAAATTCAGTGGAACCAAGCAGTACCGGAAATGTTTACGAATTGTACGCTATTGCGGCCGCCGTTCTCGGAGGCTGTTCTCTGCGCGGAGGTTCTGGCTCCATCGTCGGTGTGGTTGTGGGGACTGCGGTGATGCGGGCGCTGTATTTGAGTATTGAAGCGCTCAGTATTCCGAAACCCTATGAATTTGTGATCATTGGCTTGGCACTTCTTCTGGCCGTTCTCGCTGATGAAGTGATTTTGAGGATAGTGCAAGCGAACAAAATGCGGGTGCAAGCCTTATCAGGATAGCGGGTCGCAATCCAATGATGTCTACTCGACAGCAGATACGAATCGGCGATAATCGATGACAAGAGTTTCTGAAATACATATGGCCGGCCTTGAATTACACATGGCCGGCATCGAGTGGTGGCAAGAATTGCTGGCATCAATAGCCTGCATCGCTTGTCGGCACGCTGCAGTTTTAGCATAGGGCAGGGGATAGAAATGGCGAAAAAGACGATTGCCGACATAGATGTTCGCGACAAAGTCGTTTTGATGCGAGTTGATTTCAACGTCCCGCAAGATGACGACGGTAACATTACCGATGATCGCCGGATTCGCATGGCTCTTCCTTCGATTGAATCGGTGCTGAAACGGGGCGGGAAGTTGGTATTGATGTCGCATCTTGGCCGCCCTAAGGGAAAGGGTATCGAACCCGCATTTACTTTGCGTCCCACCGCTCTTCGTCTCGGCGAAATGCTCAATCAATCGGTGGCTTTCGCGCATGACACGGTTGGAGAGTCTGCACAATCTACCATCGCTGCTCTGAAGTCGGGCGAGGTTTGTATTTTGGAAAATGTGAGATTCAATGCGGGTGAATCGACCGGGGATGCAACGTACGCGGCGACACTAGCAGGATGGGCAGATATTTATTGCAATGACGCTTTTGGAACGTGTCATCGCAAGGATGCTTCGATGGTTGCGGTACCTAAAGCTATGGGAAATAAACCCAAGGTATCGGGCTTTCTGGTGGCCAAGGAAATTCAGTATTTGAGCGACGTATTGGCCAATCCTGAGAGGCCCTTCGTGGCCATTCTGGGCGGTGCGAAAGTAAGCGACAAAATCAATGTGATCAATAATTTGTTGGGGATTTGCGATAAAGTGTTGGTGGGTGGAGCCATGGCGTACACTTTTTCGCTGGCTCAAGGGGGCAAGGTTGGCAAGAGCTTGGTGGAACCGGATAAAGTGGAACTGGCAAAGTCACTGCTGGCCAAAGGGGGCCAAAAGTTGCAACTGCCAGTCGATACTCACTGCGGCGATTCTTTCAGTGCGGACTGCGGCAAGCAGATCGTCGCCGCGGGCGAAATACCAGATGGCTGGGAAGGGTTAGACATCGGACCCAAGACATCGGCGCTGTATGCCGATATCGTTCGCCAAGCAAAAACGGTGGTGTGGAACGGACCGATGGGAGTCTTCGAAATGCCACCGTTTGATGAAGGTACTAAAGCTGTCGCTAACGCCGTGGCGGAAAGCAGTGCGACCAGTATTATCGGTGGTGGTGATAGCGCGGCCGCCGTGGAACAACTCGGTTATGCGGATAAAGTGACGCACGTCAGCACCGGAGGGGGTGCTAGTTTGTCGATGCTAGAAGGTGAACGCTTCGAAGCGGTCGACCTCCTGGATGATGCATGAAGCATTGCCGAGATCGGGTTGCTCTCTTTCAGGAAACAATAGGTAAAATATGGCTTCTGAATACCAGCCGATAGAGGTCAGCGTCCAGGAAGCAAAGACGATGATGCAGGAAAATCCCGACATCGTTTTAATTGATTGCCGTGAACCAGATGAGTATGCGATCGCTCGCATAGATGGTTCGATACTTATGCCTCTAAGTGAAGTCCAGCAGCACTTGCCCAAGCTGGAACCGCTTAAGGAAAAATCGATCCTTGTGCATTGTCATCATGGGGGGCGAAGTATGCGCATGGTTCTGTGGATGAGAAAAAATGGCTTTCTCCATTGCATCAACATGGCGGGGGGGATCGATGCTTGGTCGGTCGAGGTCGACCCCGACGTGCCTCGCTATTGATGCTTGCGTAATGGCCCAGCGTAATGGCAATAGGACTGGACAGTCTGACGGGTGTCGGGCATACTTGGGCAGATGCTTTTTGGCCTGCGGATATGGCGGAATTGGCAGACGCGCTAGATTCAGGTTCTAGTGACCGAAAGGTCGTGGAGGTTCGACTCCTCTTATCCGCACTTTCCCCGCTCACCCTATAGCTTTGGCCGAAACGGTGGGGTGGTCCATTGTGGGACTAAATCTTCTGGCGGGCCTAGACTCACTGGCGGGCCTAGACTCACTAGTGGGCTTTGACTCACTAGTGGGCTTTGACTCACTGGAGGTTTCGGGGTTTGGCTTGCCAGCGTGCTACTCTATCGCAGCTTGCAAGTGTCGCAACGGCCGACGAGCTGCGGCGATATTGGCTGCGGAGATTTTGATCGCCCAGTTTTATTTTCGCTCGGTTTTACTGGTCTCGGTTGTAGTTCGACTTGTGTTGAATGATAGTGCTGCCTGAGAATCCTTTGTCATCTTTGGCTCTTCGAGTCTTCCTTAACCACATTTTTGGGTTGCCATGCCACGCGATTTTCTACAAGGTGCAAAAGAAGCCTACGATGTTGTGGTGATCGGCAGCGGTTTGGCGGGCATGACTGCTGCGAATATGCTGGGCCGCTCCGGATACTCGGTGTTGCTTTTGGAGCAGCACTATAAGCTCGGTGGTTTGGCGACTTGGTTTCGACGGCCAGGGAGCCATATCTTCGATATTTCTTTGCACGGCTTCCCGGCTGGAATGCTGAAGAGTTGTCGTCGATATTGGAACGACTCTATCGCAGATAACATTGTTCCACTCAAGAACGTTCGATTTGATAATCCGATGTTTTCTTTGACGACTACCTATAATCGAGAGGATTTCACCGAGCTGTTGGTGAGTCGATTCGGTGTCGAAAGAGATACGGTTAAGAAGTTTTTTGATACCGCCCGCGGCATGAACTTCTATGACGATCAAAACGTGACGACACGGGAATTGTTCGATCAATTCTTTCCTGGCCGTGAGGATATCGTTCGTTTGTTGATGGAACCTATTACCTATGCGAATGGTTCCACCTTGGAAGATCCAGCGATTACCTACGGAATCGTCTTCTCTAACTTTATGAGCAAAGGCGTTTACATCTACGAAGGAGGTACCGACGATCTTGTAGGTAAAATGCAGGCTGAGATGGAGAAAAACGGGGTTGATGTTCGCATTCGCTGCGACGTGGAACGCGTCATCGTCGAAGATCGATCGGTCGTAGGTATTGAGGTCAATGGCAAACGAATTGGCTGCAAAGCAGTGGTGAGCAACGCCAATCTCCGCTCTACGATATTTCAATTTGTGGGCGAAGATAAATTTGATGAGGATTTTATTGAGCAAGCGCGAGCGGTGCGGTTGAACAACAGCAGCACGCAAGTGTACATGGCTCTGAAGCCTGATGAACATATCCCGGAGGAAACCGGTGATCTGCTTTTTTGTTCGACAGCCAACTCATTCAAGACCGAGCTTTTATTGTCCCGCGACATCACGAGCCGCACCTTCAGTTTTTACTATCCTCGTACCCGTCCGCATGGCAAGACTCGACATGCGATTGTCAGCAGCACCAATGCACGGTGGGAGGATTGGGCCAATTTAAGCGAAGCAGAGTATAATGCGAGCAAGCAGGACTTGATTGAAACCACGCTGGAAGCTTTGGAAAAATATGTTCCCAATTGTCGCGAACGTATTGAGCTCATTGACGCTGCGACCCCGATCACTTTCCATCACTATACCAAGCATGTGACGGGTGCTAGTTTCGGAACAAAGTTCGAGGGATTGGCTGTGAGTCGTAGTTTGCCCGGCCAAGTACGGGGGCTCTATCACGCAGGGAGTGTGGGGATCATCATGAGCGGTTGGTTGGGAGCAATCAACTACGGTGTCATTGTTGCCAATGATGTCGATCAAATGCTCAGCAAACTCGCTGGAGCATCAATGGCTCGAAACGCCATTTAAAAGAAAAGCGGAGGGCACGGGAGTCGAACCCGCAACCGGTCACCCGGCAACTGATTTCGAATCAGCCCCCTAACCATTCGGATACCCTCCGGGTCGTAGGCAGAATCAAGATCATTCTGCCCGGCGTTCTGTAATTGATACAATGTGAATCGGCTATAAACAAGGCCCAATCTTGGGGCTTTGCACGATAATTGTGGTTTGTAGCCTTCTAAATCTAAGGACCCGTTAGCAATGTGAGGGTTCTGTCAGTTAAGCGTTTTTTTTCTGCGGCGATAACCAGCGAAACTATTTCGAAATAGTTGACCCTATGGGGTCGAAGATAGTTACCGGGCGGAGTATTTCCGCGTGGCGTTTCGTTCCGTGGAGAGGATGAATGGCTAAGAAAGACACGTTTAGAATTGTAACCCGCGCCAGTGACGGAACGCTGCGCATTCGAGATTTTCCAAATTGTGACCCGATCCTGGAAAGTCACACACAGATCGGGATCGACGATAGCAGCACCGATTTGGCGTTGCGAGGTCTACCGGTTTTTCGGGGCCTTATCGGTCCGATGCCGGAAGGTAAAAACATTGTTCGATATGAGAGCCCTGAAGTCTTTGAAGTGATGACCAAGGAATGGATCGCTTCGCGGGGCAAGAAGCGACGTCGACGCACCAGTGCGCCTGTGCCAGATTCGGTGGAAGAAGTTGCTCAAGAAAATTCGTTTGCTTCTGCCTGAATGAGTTCCCTACCAAAGTAGGGATTGGCATGCCGTGACAACGGAGGCCGCAGTCAGATGTCGCAGTAAAGAAGAGAAACAGTAAAGAAGAGAAACAGTAGAAAAAGACAAGAGGTCTGGCAGTCGCCAGACCTCTTGTCCAGTAGTCAGTTCGTTTTGCTGCAAAAGCAGCCCGGCTAGGACTCGAACCTAGAATAAAGGCTCCAAAAACCTCTGTGTTGCCATTACACCACCAGGCTATCGGTAGGATATTGTCTCTAAGTTAAGACCCGTCTGAAATGGAGATAGTTCACCATTTCCGTGGGCCAAATTAGGCAGTTCACAAACGCTCAAGCGTCAGCGATTGGACTTTCTGCCAGGACAAGAGAATACACGACTCGACTGATTTTGAAAACGCGGGTTTTCAAAAATGGTGGCCGTAAATCAGCGATTTCGTCCAAAGTATTATCTGGCATGTAGTTAGGTCGATGATACGGGGGGAATTTCCTCTTCTTTTCGATTTCGATCGCGGCTTACAACGGCGAAAACGAGTCGTTGTAGTTCTAGAGCGAGGTCGACATCGACGCAGGTGATCTCATTTTGGGAAGGTTTCAGGATAACCGGCGCGAAATTGAGGATTCCTTGGATTCCGCACTGCGACAGGCGTTGCGCAAGTGGGGGGGCGAATTCGACGGGCACCGCCAAGATGGCAAGTTGCGCATTGAGGATCGGGACAAGTTCTTCGAGCCGATCTACGCTGAAAACAGGGGCATCAGCTATTTGGCTTCCGATCAATGAGGGGTTGTTATCGAAGGCCGCGACCAGGCGATATCCGTTATTGGCGAAACCTCGATAGCCTGCTAGAGCTCGGCCCAGGTTACCTACGCCGATCAGGATAACGCTCCAGTTTTGGTTAATGCCAAGGATTTGTCGAATGGACGCGGTCAGGTCCTTTACGGTATAGCCTACGCCACGTCTTCCAAACAGCCCGAACACTGCGAGATCTCTGCGGATTTGGGCATCACTGAGCCCAAGATTCTCTCCGAGTTGTCGGCTATTGATTGTGACGATTTCGGACCGCGCAAGCCGTTCGAGTTCTCGCAGGTAGATACCCAGGCGGTTGGCCGAGGCAGCGGGAATCATGCCTACAACGTGGCTGGCGGATTCGCTTGGCGATCGGTCGCCATCGGTTTCAGTAGGCATTGCGTGGCTCCTGATGGGAACGAATGTTCTACGTACGCTGTTTATACGATGCATCGTCACGCTGATGCTAGTCCGCATAAACGCTAACACCGGCAACATTGTGATGCCAAAAAGCACCAAAATTGCCTAACTCACCTATTGGTTCCAATTTTCTTATTCAGTTGCAGCTATCTAGACGATGTAGAAGTTGCGAAGGGTAATTTTTCGCTGATGCTCCCATTTTACCCAGTAGCGGAACTCAACTCGTCGACTCTTTAGGAGGATGGTCGATGGCAAAAGTTGATGTGAGCCGCATTTGTACAAAACTGGTGGATTGGTTGAGAGAGCTGAGAAAGAGGCCCAGGCAAAAATTGGCGATAAATGGGATCGCCAAGCCAGATACTGCGTCCAGCATTAGTTTGAGAGTGTTCAAGGAGACGGGAAATGAGAAGGCTTTTGACTCTGCCGATTGTGGCGGCCCTTTTGGCTGTCTTTTCGGCTCGGGTCGCTGACGCTTCCTATAGCGCCATCAGCTACCAGAATTTAGAAGGCAACGTGGTTAGTTGCTGTGAAGTACCAGCGTGTCATACAGTGATGAAAACTGTTCGCAAGGTTGTGTATGAGCCACAGCAGTTCACCGGAACGAAGAGGGTTTCCGAAGTTGTGTACGAAGATCAGGTTCGCAACGGCGTGAAGTATGTGCCGGAAACAACAAATCGAGAAGTTAGCTATACGGTCAACAAAGTTGTCCGCGAAAATCGCCAAGCAACTCGTTCGTACACGGTGATGAAACCAGTTTACGAATCACACACCAAGCAAGTTGCGTATACGGTTCGCAAACCAGTATACGAAACGCACCAGAAAGTTGTGAATTACACAGTGATGAAGCCTGTGTATGAAACGCACCAGAAGACAATCAATTATACCGTTGCAAAACCTGTGTACGAAACCCGCGAAAAGGTTATCAATTACACAGTGATGAAGCCGGTTTATGAAAATCACCAAAAGGTGATCAACTACACAGTTTCCAAACCTGTTTACGAAAACCATGAAAAGGTTATCAATTACACGGTTATGGTTCCTGTACGTGAAACCAAAGAGCGAACCATCAACTACACCGTGATGGTTCCTGTTCAAGAGACTCGTGAGCGAGAAGTTCTATACACCACCACCAAACCGGTTAACTATACTCGTACCATCAAAGTGAACACGGGCAAGTGGGAAACAACAACTGAAGAAGTTGCTGGCCCAGTTATTCGCCGAACGGTTCGCGAACCAGGTAAATGGGTTTTTGATTCGGCTACTTGCCGAAACGTATACTGCCCAGGCGAATGCCGAGTCGAATGCGTACAATGCCCACCCAAGACGATTACCAAGAAAGTTTGGGTTCCTAACTGTGAAGAACGCATCATCAACTGTGTTCGATACGAAAAGGAAGTCTGCAAAAAGGTTGTGCCTTACACCGTTTGCAAGCTGGTTCCCGAATGCCGAACCAAGACCTGCACCTACACGACTTGCAAGATGGTTCCCGAATGCCGCAGCAAGACCTGCACCTACACAACTTGCCGAATCGTTTGCGAACCACGCAGCCGAACGGTTTGCTACACCACCTGCAAAATGGTGCCTGAGTGCAAGACCAAGACTTGCACCTACACCGTTTGCCGAATGGTTTGCGAACCACGGACAAAGGTTTGCACCTACACGACTTGCAAGATGGTTCCAGAATGCCGCAGCAAGACTTGCACCTACACCACCTGCCGCATCGTATGCGAACAGCGTGTCAAGGATGTCTGCTACACAACCTGCAAGATGGTTCCTGAATGCAAAACACAAGTTTGCAACTACACGGTCTGCAAAGTTGTTCCAGAAACTTGCACCAAGATGGTTCCTTGCACCACTTGCAAAGCTGTTCCCTACACCTACACGGTAAAGGTAGGACGCTGCGTAACCAAGGAAGTTCCTTACACCTACACCCGCTGCGTTAAGCGAGTTGTATGCGAAGAAGTTCCTGTCACGGTTGGATGCCCAGTATCCGGCCGCGGTGGTTTGCTCGGTACTGGTCTTTTCAACGGCCGCCTTCTGAATCGCATTCTCGGCGGTTCAGATTGCGGATGTGCAACTCCAGTCGCTAGCGGTTGCGGTTGCTAAATTAAGCTTGGATCCCAAAATACTTCCACCCGTTGGAAGTTCCCTGGACAATGATCTCAAACGGCCCGTTCAGACTCGGAAGTCTGAACGGGCTTGTTTTTTGTTGTTTAGTCATTCAGTGGGTGAGAGGGGATGGTTTTTGGGGGTGAGGTTGGGTTGGTTATTAAACTTGAGAGGGATGAGCGGTGGAGTCGGTGGAGGGAGCACCGAATAAGAAGCGGCCACCGTCGATCGCCAGCGAAATCCCTGTGATGAATGAGGCTTCCGCTAAAAACAAAGCACCTTCGGCAATATCTTGAGAACTCCCCTCCCGTTGCAACAAACATTGCTGCAGTAATTTGTTTCTCGCTTCGGCACTCATCTCGTCCGGAACCTTCACGGGACCTGGCAAAATCGCATTAACACGAATCGCATGGTGAATGGCCGCCAACTCCACCGCTAAACAGCGAGTCAGTCCCGGTATTGCCGCCTTGCTGGGAAAGTAGGCCGAAAATCCTGTATAAGGCCGCTCAATCGCCCAATCACCCACATTGATGATCGCTCCTCCTTCCCTTTGACGACGCATCATCCTGCTCGCTTGCTGCGCGCACAAAAATGAACCCACCACATTGGCATCGTAATTGCGATGCAATTCCTCTCGGGTCACAACATCCAATGGGACCGGATCCCAGATCGCAGCCGAGTTTACCAGTACATCCAAGCGACCGAAGGTCTCGTCAATCTTCTCCACCGCTTGCTTGGAAAACTCCGATTCCGCAACGTCGCCCACGACCAGCATCGCCGAATCAGCTCGCAAACGATTGAGGTGTTCGACGCCCGTTTCACCTTCGGCAATGGAAGACTTGGCGTGCAAAACAACTCGATAGCCATGCGCGAAAAAGTGTTTGGCGATGTGACGTCCGACGCGATTGGCTGCGCTACCGGTGATCCAAGCTACTGGCTGTTGGTGACCAAATAGACGAACCAGTCGTTCTTGACGACCTTCGACCTCCGTGCTCCAGGAGGAATCAGACATAAAAGAGGATCCTAGCTCAAAATGACCGGCAAAATTTTAAAGATACTTCGAGATCGGTAGGCCAGCAGCCGCTAATGCATCCACTTTCGCGGACACTTTGGGATCTTCCACCAATGGAGATGCATGCTGTGGTTTGATACGAGCGTCGATAACCAACGTGTCTTGGCAGCCCCAGTGCTTGAACTCCGTGAAGGCTCCCGTTCCATAAATGTCTCGCGCCGGATTACTGCGTGTAAAAGTCACCCACAAAAAGTTATTCAAATTCTTGGCTGAGAATCGAGAATCATCGACCAGCACGATCCATGCAGGTCGCTGCTCGACCGGGATTTGCTGTAGCTCCGAGCAGAATCGTTCGACTTGCAGAACTGCCGAAGGATAATCGCTAAATTTGGGGCCTTCAAGAGTGACAATGCCAGGCAACGCCAATTGTGCGGTATGAAAGTCGCTTCTGGGCCAATGGAGTCCATCCAGAGATTTTGCCAAATTTCTGCGAGGTGGACCTTGAGCGGCGATAACCACTTTTGAACCTTCATTGAGTCCCGAACCGCTGTAGTCGAGCGTATCCATGGTCGTGCATGTCTGGAAATGGATATCTCTGCGAAAATCGACGCGTTCTAACCAGTGAATCAAAAACTGATCGATGTCATGGATGTCGAGTTGACGATTGTCCGCTTGATCAATGATGAAAAGATATTTTGCCAAAGACATCTGGCCTTGGCCTAAAATTGCGGAAGCCTGAGTCAGAAGTTCTTGGGGGCGGTTCGGCTTTCGATACGGTGTGTAGCGTTCACTGCCGATGGCCAGCAGCAGGGGATGAACACCCGCCGCATCGACCGCATGGACCGCTTTCACTCCGGGAAGGACTGTGGGAATGATGGGGCCGGTGAGTTCGTGGATCAGTTCGCCGAACGTCGTATCTTCTTGGGGGGGCCTGCCGACGACGGTGAACGGCCAAATCGCGTCATCGCGATGATAGACTTCCTTGACGGTCAGTACGGGGAAATCGTGGATCTTCGCATAATACCCCAAATGATCTCCAAATGGACCTTCGGGTAGCAATGCGGCTGGTTGAACCTCACCTACGATGCAGAAGTCTGCATCGGCATACATCGGCGCTCGATCGGGAGATACGATCATCGGTATGCGATGTCCGGCAAGTGCGCCTGCGAAAGTGAGTTCGCTCATTCCCTCCGGCAAAGGCATGACGGCGGCAACGGTCATCGCGGGCGTGCCACCGACAAAAATATTCACAGGGAACGGACGGTTCTGCTGAATCGCGTCGTTATGATGAATTCCAATCCCGCGATGCAGTTGATAGTGGAGTCCGATCTGCTGATCTGTTTGATATTGATTCCCGCTCAACTGAACGCGGTACATACCAAGATTACAATCGCTGAGTTTTGTCGATGAGATCGCTTGGCTGAGAACCTGCGGAAGAGTGATGAAAGGTCCCCCATCATCTGGCCAAGAGACGAGTTGCGGCAAATCTGAAATGCGTATCCGGTTCTTGGTCACCGCGCCCCTGGAAGTTTTGCGAGGCAGCATGGTCCAGGCGACCCACGGCGCCGTCGTGTAACGCCATGGCGTGCGCAGCGCTGCTTGCGGATCAATCTTCAGTTCAATCGCACGACGGACTCGATCGATCGTATCACGAAAAATATAGCGAGCCTGATCGAGCGAACCAAAGAGGTTGGCCAGCATCGGGAAACGGCAGCCCTTTACCTGAGTGAAAAGTACCGCGGGGGCTCCACTGCTGTAAAGTCGGCGTTGTATTTCGGCTATTTCCAAATTTGCGCTGACCTCCCGATCAAAAATGATCAGTCGACCTCCCTTTTGCAGGTCGTGGACAACTTCGCGCATATTGTGAAAACTTGGCATCGCATTTCGTACCTTGGAAAAATCGAACTCGCCTCCCCAGTGGACGGAAAGCCAAATGATGCTAGGCTGTCGACCAATTGTTTACATTGTACCGATCTGACTACTTGGGGACGGAGAGGACTTCATGGTCGAGGCCATCGAATATCCGAGAACAATCGCTGATCTATCCGCTGAAACGATCGTTTTATTAACACCGAGAATCGCCGGTGAACCGACCGGTAGACTTTGGGAGATCAACCAAGCCTCCGGCGGATTGATCACGAAGCTTCTAGCCGAAAATGTATGGTCGGGAACCGCGGGGAAGGTGCTCGAACTGTACCACGTGCCAGGGTTGAAGGCGAATTCCCTGGTACTGATCGGCCTTGGTGAACCAGCCAAAATCTCAGCGTCCGGTGCATTTCAGGCTGCAGCCGCTGGAGCAAAGGCCATTGCAAACCGCAAGCGGGCTCATGTCGTCTTTGCTGCCGACAATCTCCCCGAAGCCTTTCATTTGCAAGCGATCATCGGATCGTTGTGCGGCAGCGTGGGACAGGATCTGTACCGGAGCGAAAAATCGCTCTACTCGCCAGCAAAAATGCAGTGGCTCGATATGCCCCAGAAGTCGCTCGAAGAAGCCGTCCAAACGGCATCCGCCATCAATTG
>Ga0169931_10000416_pt1 | contig 69517 bp, 47 predicted proteins | sample Kivu_15m_20L_FD_129675 | JGI IMG/M metagenome (GOLD analysis project Ga0169931, IMG submission 129675) | Freshwater microbial communities from Lake Kivu, Western Province, Rwanda to study Microbial Dark Matter (Phase II) - Kivu_15m_20L... | ecosystem: Environmental > Aquatic > Freshwater > Lake... | reverse complement strand
GTCATCATGCGTGGCCATGGCAAGCGCAATGGTGTGCGCATCGGATTTGGCGAGGTGAGCGCCCATGTGTTACCCGCCATCTAATCCTTTTTCCCCCAAACAAAACCACGCATGGAGCTGAGCCACGAACAAGCCGAAAACGAACGAAAGGAAATTCTGCGCAAATACCGCGGACTGTTGCGCAGTGCCCGCAGGTCTCAGTCTGCTGCCGAGCGTAAACGCATACGCAAGGCTTTTGACATCGCCCTGGACGCGCACAAAGACATGCGCAGAAAATCAGGCGAGCCTTATATCTATCACCCCATTGCAGTGGCCAAAATAGTGGCCGAAGAAATCGGGCTGGACACCACCGCCATCGTCTGTGCGCTGCTCCACGACACGGTAGAAGACACCTATATCTCGCTGGACGATATCGAACGCCACTTTGGACCCAAAGAGCGAAAAATTATAGACGGACTGACCAAAATATCAGGATTCTTTGACCCGGGCACCAGTGCCCAAGCCGAGAACTACCGCAAGATGCTCCTCACCCTCTCGGACGATGTGAGGGTCATATTGGTCAAATTGGCCGATCGCCTGCACAACATGCGCACCCTGGACCACATGAGGCGTGACAAGCAATTGAAGATTGCTCATGAAACGCTGTACATGTATGCCCCGTTGGCCCACCGATTCGGGCTCTATGCCATCAAAACCGAACTGGAAGACTTGGCTCTTAAATACAGTCACCCGGAGGAGTATGACGACATCATGAGCCGCATCCAAAAGACCAAGGCGGTGCGCACGAGATTCATCAATTCCATCATTGGGCCAATCGATCGCAAACTCCGGGAAGAGGGCCTGCAATTTGAAATCAAAGGTCGACCCAAGAGCATTTTTTCAATCTGGAACAAAATCCATAAAAAAGGAGTGCCTTTCGAAGAGATATACGATCTCTTTGCTATCCGGATTATCTTGGACTCTAAACCGGAAAACGAAAGGGCTGATGTATGGCGGGCCTATAGTGTGGTCACGGATTTCTACCAACCCAAACCCGACCGTCTGCGTGACTGGGTCACTTTTCCCAAGAGCAACGGCTACGAATCACTGCATACCACAGTAATGAGTCCTACAGGTAAATGGGTGGAAGTGCAAATCCGCACCCAGCGCATGGACGAAATAGCCGAAATGGGCTATGCCGCTCACTGGAAATACAAATCCAATGAAGACACTCAGGGAACGCTGGACAAGTGGCTGGCCGAAATCAGCGAAATCCTCGAAAACAACAAAGAGGACGCCATCGAGCAAATAGACAACATCAAGTATGACCTCCATCGTGAGGATCTCTATGTGTTTACTCCCAAAGGCGAAATCCGCAAATTGCCGCAAGGCGCCACTGCATTGGATTTTGCCTACAGCATCCACTCCGACATTGGTAATCACTGCATCGGGGCCAAAGTGAATCACAGGCTGGCACCCTTAAGTCACGAGTTGCGCTCAGGTGACCAAGTTGAAATCCTCACATCCAAGCGTGCCAAGCCCTGTGAAGACTGGATCAACTTCGTGGTGATGAGCAGCGCCAAAGCCAAAATCCGCGTTGCACTCAAAGAGGAAAAGAAAAAAATAGCAGCCGAAGGCAAAGAGATGCTTCGCAGGCGACTCCGCAACATTAAGGCGGTGCTGGACAGCAACAATATAACTGAGCTGGAAAAGCTTTATGGCATGGATGCCTCGGACCTCTATGTTCTCATTGCCAACAACCGCATTGATTTGAAAAAAATCAAGCCCGAGTTTGTAGAGAAGGGACGCATCGTTCTTAAGAAATCCGTCAAGAGTGTTGCGCCATCAGATGTGCCTCGCGGTGAGGCCGTCCCGGTGGTTTCCAAAGACACGCTGTTGATAGGTGATTTGAAACAAAAATTGCAATACAAGTTGGCGCTTTGCTGCCAGCCCATCCCCGGAGATGAGGTGTTTGCATATGTCACTGTCAGTGAGGGCATCAAAATTCACCGGATCAACTGTCCCAATGCCGAGGAAATGCTCGGCAAGTACCATGACCGTGTGATGAAAGCTACATGGGCACACAAAGAGGCTGTGGAGTTTGAAGCGGGACTGCGCTTCACCGGTATTGACGATGTAGGTTTGGTCAACCGAATTACCTCTATTATTTCCTCGGACATGCATGTCAACATGAAGGCCATCAGCTTCGAGAGTGAGGCAGGGGTGTTCAGTGGCAAAGTGAAAGTGATGGTTTTTGATACCAAACATCTCCAAGACCTCAAAGAAAACTTGAGCAACATGCCGGGCATTCTCACCATCGAACGATTTGAATGGGAATGAACAATCCCGCCCCAAAACGCGTGTTGGTCGTGGCCTATTATTGGCCTCCATCGGGCGGTGGGGGAGTGCAGCGTTGGCTGAAAATGGTTCGATATCTCCCGGATTTTGGAATCACTCCCGTAGTGGTGTGCCCCGCCAATGCAGACTATCCCATTTTGGATCCCACTCTGGTCAGCGATGTGCCTTCCGGACTTGAAACTATCCGCATCCCTATTTTCGAGCCTTACCGATTATTGCGAAAACTGACGGGTCGCAAGAGCAAGAACATCTCGGCAGGCTTCGTTTCGGAAGGGAAAAAGGGCCCACTCATTGGGCTATTGGGCCGCATACGGGGCAATTTTATCATCCCTGATGCGCGCAAGTTTTGGGTACGTCCCGCAGTGTGCAGGCTGAAAACGTATTTGACCACCAACCCTGTGGACGTTATCATCACTACCGGCCCGCCTCATAGTGTGCATCTCATTGGGTTGGCCCTGCGCCAATCAACAGGCAAGCCATGGATAGCCGACATGCGCGACTTCTGGCTGGACATGGATCATTCGGATTTGTTTGCCATGGGCCCACGCGCCAAAGCAGCCCATGCAGCTCTGGAGAAAAAAGTGATTTCCAATGCCGATCGGGTCATTTGTACCACTGAGGGAATGGCTAGCCACTATTCGAATCAAAGTCGCGAGGCCGCCATCTGCATCACCAATGGCTTTGATACTGCGGATTTCATCAATCGCCCCAAGCGCGATTACGACCACTTTGTAATCGGGCATTATGGCACCTTGGGTGCCGACAGATACACGCCTTCATTGTGGGAAGCTTTGGAAGAGCTGGTTGCTGAAAACTCGGCATTTGCCCGGAAACTCCGCATCGAAATGATAGGCCCGACCGATGGCTCCACCTTGATGCGCATTCAATCCGGCCTCCCAACGGACAAGCTCACATATGTGCCCTACGTACCGCACAAAGAAGCAGTAGAGCACATGTGCAGAGCAGCTTTGTTGCTATTAGTGGTCAATGATAATTCAAGCGAAAACGCCAGGTTGCCGGGAAAAATATTTGAATACATCGCTTCCGAATCTCCCATTTTGGGCATTGGCGTCCCGGATAGTGATGCCGGGCGACTTGTGGAGCAGTCGGGTAGGGGCCACATATATCACCGCATGGACAAAGCCGGCATCAAATCGCATATTTTGAATTGTTTCCTGAGCGCAGATAAATTCGAAGCAGACAAGCAGTTTACTGCCCGGTTCACCCGTCATGTGCTTGCCGAGAATTACGCCACCATTATCAGAACCATATCCAAATGATTCGCAAGAAAAGACGTGTGTTGATGGTTTTGGATGGGCCCTATCCTCCCGACCCACGTGTCGAAACGGAGGCCATCGCGCTGGCAGATGCGGGTTTTGAAGTCATGCTTTTTTGCTTGAAAAAAAACAATAGCCGCCCTTCCGAAGAGTCGGCCTCATTTGGTCAAGTGCGAAGGGCACTTATTTCTCCTTTGATGCACAAACTTTCGGCTTTGGCGTACACGGTTCCGCTATACCACAACTGGTTGGCGGCCAAAATGCGACCGGTAATGGAGGCCTTCAGGCCCCACGTGGTCCACATCCACGACATGCAGTCGGCCCGCGGTGTGTTTGGTGCAATCAGTGGTTTGGCGAAAAACCCCAAAGTGGTACTCGACCTGCACGAAAACCGTCCGGAAATAATGCGGCACTACCACCATGTGAATACGCTTCAGGGGTGCTTGCTTATAAGTCCGGCTGCTTGGAAAAGAGCTGAGGAGCGCTATGTCAACCGGGCTGACGCAGTGTTTGTGGTCACCCCGGAAGCCAAAGCGGAATTGCAGAACCGCCCCAACATCGCTCAAGATTGGGTTTTTGTAATGCCCAACACAGTTTCACGCCAATATGCCCTGTCTGCGGCTACCTTGCCCGAGGCCGAATCCAAGATGGTTGGCAAGCAAAATATCCTCTACTTGGGAGATACAGGCAAGCGCAGGGGTATCGAAACTGCTATTCGCGCCATGGCCATCCTGCGTGATGATTTTCCACTAGCCCAATTGGTCCTGGTGGGCAAAAGCAAGTCGGATGATGAATATGCCGCACTGGCCGCCTCATTGGGCATTGCAGATAGGTTGATTCAAGAGGGATGGCGCTTCGCTGATTTGTTTCCGGCTTATTTGCGCTTGGCTCAAGTGGGCATTTCGCCTCTGCACCGCAACATTCACCATGACACCACTTATGCCAACAAGCTGTTCCAATACATGGCTTTTGGTGTGCCGATGGTAGTGAGTGATTGCCCTCCTCAAGTGCGCATTGTCCGTGATCATGACTGTGGCCTTCACCACCCGGCATTGGACCATCCGGCTATGGCCGATTGCATCAGGCAGTTGCTCAGCAATAGTGAATTTGCGCAACGCTTGGGTCAAAATGGAAAGAAGGCCATTGAAAGCACCCTTTGCCGAGAAAACCAAACCACCGAATTGGTTGATTGTTACCGCCTATTGACCGGTGAGCCATTAGACTAATCGCCTTTACTTTGACCTCAAATCCATCAGCGTGGGCATAGTCACCAAACAAGCAACTCTCAATACGGCCAATATCGCAGTAGGTACCGTGTTGGGAGCCATTAATACGCTGCTTGTGTTGCCGCTGGCCTTCGAAGATTTTCCCCAAGGCTGGGGCTTGCTTAAAGTGATGACGGCTTATGCTCTCATTTTGGCTCAGTTTTTCAGCCTTGGGGCACCCAATATTATGACCAAGTACATGCCCCAATCTCCTCCGGAGGAGCATGGAAAACTGAACCTACTGACTCTTCTGTTGACCACAGCGGGAGCCTTTATTTTGTGCTTGGGCTATTGGCTTTTCCGAGACACGGTACTCGGTCTTATAAATCCGGAAAACAGCAGCCTACTGGCCCCTGAACTCACAAAACTGCTATTACTGTCGATAGTGCTGGGCTATTTTTATCTGTTTGGCGGCTACCTCACGGCCTCGCTGAGTTCGGTTTTTTACACTTTCATGAATGAAAGCTTCCTTAAGATTACCTACTTGCTGCTGGCTCTGGGCTATTTGTTCGAGTGGTTTTCTTTCGAGTTTTTCATAAATGCTTTTGTTCTTTCCTATACCATGGCGCTTGCAATGGTAATTTGGAAAGCGATTTCAAAAGGCTATGCAATCTCTTGGAATTTGCCGCAGAAAGCCGCTCGAGTGCTGGAATATGGCTTGTTCACTATTATGGATAAAGGTGCCGGAGTGATAGTCAATAGTTTGGATATTGTGATGATTGGCTATATGCTCAATTTGGAAGAGGTGGCGTACTACACCTTGGCATTCTATATCGGCTCTGTCGTGATGATACCTCAAAAAGCCCTGGTGGCAATCACCGGCCCACTGATGAGCATGGCCATCAAGGACAACGACCATCGGGCTCTGGCCGAGCTTTACTCCAAATCGGCTCTTCATCAGTTGATTGCTGGTGGGTTCATTTTTGTATGCATTTGGGTCAACATAGACCCTATCATGTCGCTCATGCCGGCCAAATTCAGTGGGGGCAAATGGGTGGTCTTTTATATCGGCCTTTCCAAAATCTTCTATTTGCTGAGCGCCAACAACAGCGCCATTTTGGTCTACTCCAAATACTTCAGAGTCAATCTCTATTTTAGTTTAATGTTGGTGGCCGTCACCATCATGACCAATGCGCTAATGATTCCGATTTGGGGCATAGACGGGGCAGCGGCTGCGACAGCCATTGCTTTTTTCTTTTTCACCATTAATCGCACATGGTTCGTTTACAGAAAATTCGGCCTTTTACAGTTTGACAAAAAAGTACTGCAAACGGCCGCAGTGTTGACTTTAGCTGCTGTTGGCATCTATTTCGTCCCGGCATTTGCCAATGCGTGGGTGGTCATTCTTTCGAAGGGAATTTTGGTCAGCGCAGTGATGTTGATCTATTTGCTTCTGGCGCGCCCCTCTGCAGAACTGCACGCCATGTTTCAACGATGGTTACCGGTTAAATAAGGCTTATTTGACCCTGTGCCACGACTGTGTGCGGTAGAAGAAATAGACATATCCGCGCACTTTGAGTTCATCGGGTTTACCGCTTTCAAACCACATTTTGCAGTCGTAGATTTTGCCGTCTTTCGGGTCGCAGATGGTGCCGTCTTCCCATTCCGAGCCGTCTTTTTTCAAGTCGCGAACAATCTCCATTCCCAACACGCGTTTGCCTTTGCGATCATCTGTGCACTCTTTGCAATAAGGGTCTTGGTCCTCGTGGGGCTCGCGAAAAAGCTTGTCCACTTTCCCGTAAAACTTGCCGTTGCGCTCATAAATCTCGACAATGCTTTTGGGTTTGCCGGTTTCATCATCAATGGTTTTCCACTTGCCTGTGAGTGTTTGGGCGTTGGTCATCAAGCCCGAACCAATCAGCATAGAAGTCAGAAATATGGTTTTCATGTGGTTAGATTTTCATGTTGAAGATAATCCACTTTTGCTCGCTTGATACTCGTGTTGAGGTCGAAGCCAAGTAAGAGGATAAATGCATTGAAATTGGTCCAAATCAAGAAAATGATTAGGGTTCCAATGGAGCCATAAAGCTTGTTGAATTGGGCCAAATTGTTCACAAACCACGCAAAGGCCAACGAACCCAAAATGAACAAAAAAGTGGCAAATCCCGCACCGGCCGTAAACCATCGCCACTTGCGTCTACCCGATTCGCCCACATTGAACAGGATGGTGATGCTGAAGTAAATCAAGGCTATTGAAATGCCCCAACGTGCAAAATCGAGCAACAGAATGATTCCGCCATCGGGCAGGATTTCAATCTCTTTGAGGTACGAGATGGCCGAACCACTGAACATTATCAAGACTACTGCCAGGATGATGAAAGCGCCCAAAACAAGCATCAATCCAAATGAAAATACCCGCATGATTATCGGATTTCCCTTTTGGTCCAAGTGATAGGAACCGTTAAACCCTATAAGAAGTGCATTGATGCTGTTGGATGCATAATACAGTGCCAATACAAATCCGATGGAAAGAACGGTGGAGTGAGTTTTATTGATCAAATCGTCCAAGGTTGATTCTACCAATTGGAAAGTATCTCCGGGAAAAACATCTCGTATAGAATTGAAAAGGTTTTCCTGAAAATTCTCGACAGGGATGAATGGAATCAGGGAAAGAAGAACAATCAAAAGCGGGAAAAAGGCCAAGAAAAGTCTGAAAGCAATGGCCGCAGCGCGTGTAGTGATAGCCCCTTTTTGCAATCCTTCAATAAAAAAACGAGAAACTTGATAAACTGACAGTCCTGCAAACCCAATTGGCTTGATACGTTTGAGAAACGCGATGAATCCGGTCACCCATTTCGACTTCAAAAATTTATCAACGATTTCGCGCATGTTAGTCGTTTCAGATAATGGCTTTTAGGCTGATGTCCATGCTCTTAACGCTATGGGTCAGAGCTCCTGATGAAATGTAATCAACTCCACTCAAGGCGTAAGCGCGGATATTTTCTTCTGTGATACCGCCCGAGGCTTCTGTAGTTATCCTGCCGTCAATGAACCTTACTGCTTCTGCCAAGCTTTCAAGGGTGAAGTTGTCCAGTAATATTCTGTCTGCTCCGCCTTCATCCAAAATGCGAGAAACTTCTTCAACGCTTCTCGCTTCTACCACAATGTGCAAATCGAGACCGTTTCTACTCAAATAGTCCTTCACTTTTTGCAGGGCAAATTGGGCACCTCCGCAAAAATCGCTGTGGTTGTCCTTGATCATCACCATGTCATAAAGCCCAAACCGATGGTTTTCGCCACCTCCAATTTTTACGGCCCATTTCTCGAAATACCTCAGTGTCGGAGTGGTCTTTCGGGTGTCTAATATCTTCACCCCGGTGCCCTCAACCAGCGCTACCATATGATTCGTTTTTGTGGCAATTCCGGACATGCGTTGGACCATATTCAGCACAGTCCTTTCGGCTGAGAGAATGCTGCGCGTGTCGCCCTCCACCGTCAATAGAACTGTGCCTTTTTCCACTTTTTGACCATCCGAGCAGATGACCTCTACGTCCAGGTCAGGATTGATAAATTGAAAAATAGCCCCGGCTACTTCTATTCCCGCCACGACCATCGATTCTTTGGCTATCATGCCCGCTTTGGATGATTCGGTGCCATCAAAACAGGCCAATGAAGTCACATCTCCTCGAGTAGAAAGGTCCTCGGTCAAAGCGCGTTGAATAAGATCTCCGATTGCTTGATTCATAGTTGGGTGCAAAAAAAAGGACTCCAACATTAGGCTGTGGAATCCTTCAGAAAAGTTATGACCGTGCCTTGTTAGTCTTCAATTGTCTCAATTCTGAATTGGCTGACGCGAAATGCATTGCCGTCTTTTCGGATAAAGTATGTGACTCGAAATGCGCCCTTAACGGAGCTCAAATCTCCGATGTAGTAGAAATCATTCAGCTTGGAAGTACCCTGATGTTTCACCGCAAAGCCCGATGGCTTGTGGGCTGTAAAAAACTTAGTCAACTTACCTGACACTTGGTCTTTTGGATAGACGTCTTCTTCGTTGATTAAAGTCAAATCCACATTAGAGGTCAACAATGAAGTAATAGCTTCTACATTGCCCGTCTTCAAGGCGTCACTCACTTTTTTCGACTCTTGTTCTTGGGCATTTGCTTGCAACGCGAACAGAATCAACATAGCTGAAACAAAATTTTTCATTTCTTGAAAATTTCCGATTTAAACACAACAACCAAGCCGGTGAACCGACCGATTGGGTCGAAATTAGCGCAAATTATTTCACACTTCGGGCACTGATGAAAATTAAAGTCATTTGCATGGGCAAGACCAACAAGGGCTTTGTCGAAGAGGGTCTTCGGATTTATTTGGACCGAATGAAGCACTATGGACGTTTTGAATGGCTGGAACTGCCCGATGTGCGCAACGGCAGTAAACTGTCACATGGACTGCTCAAAGAGTCCGAGGCCGCGGAATTCTTGAAGCATGTTGAACGCCCGGGTCTATTGATTTTGATGGACGAAAAAGGGAAAACCTTTTCTTCTGCAGAGCTGGCAGAGCGGTTTGTGGCTTATCAAAATCGTGCAGTCAAATGTGTGAATTTGCTAATTGGCGGTGCTTACGGCTTTTCTGAGAGGCTTTCGGCCGATGCGGATGAAAAGTGGAGCCTATCGCGAATGACATTCTCGCACCAAATGGTCAGGATGATTTTGGCAGAACAGCTATATCGCTCCCAGACAATCATCAAGGGCGAGTCATATCACCATGAATAAAAAAACCCACCTTTTTGAGATGGGTTTTTTGTTGGGAACAGCGGCCTAATTTATTCAGCCAATACGGTCATACGGTTTTTGGACACTTCAACCATTCCGCCTTTGATGTCAAAATGAATGTCACTTCCGCTGATGGGCGTGACTTTTATTTTTCCTTTACCCAGTGCCGTAATCAGAGGTGCGTGGTTATTTAACACACCCAAACTGCCGGAAATACCGGGCAATACAACCGCTTTGGCTTCCCCACTATAGAGGGTGTTTTCCGGAGTGATGATGTCAACTGTCATTGGGCCGATTATTTTTTGGCAGCTTCAGCAAGCATTTTCTCACCTGCAGCGATTGCGTCATCAATAGTTCCTTTGAGGTTGAACGCTGCCTCAGGATATTGATCTACCACACCCGACAAAATCATATTGAAGCCTCTGATGGTTTCTTCAATGGGCACAAGCACCCCGGGAATTCCGGTAAACTGCTCAGCCACGTGGAAGGGCTGAGACAGGAATCGCTGAACTCTACGAGCACGGTGAACGGCCAATTTATCTTCTTCAGACAATTCGTCCATACCCAAGATGGCGATAATGTCTTGTAATTCTTTGTATCGCTGCAAGATGGCTTTCACGTTTTGAGCGCAGTCGTAGTGTTCATCTCCCACAATCTCGGGCGTCAAGATGCGCGAAGTAGAGTCCAATGGGTCAACCGCAGGGTAGATACCCAACTCAGCAATCTTACGAGACAATACCGTGGTGGCATCCAAGTGAGCAAAAGTGGTAGCGGGAGCCGGGTCAGTCAAGTCGTCTGCGGGAACATAAACGGCCTGAACGGACGTGATAGAACCGCGCTTGGTAGAGGTAATGCGCTCTTGCATGGCACCCATTTCAGAGGCCAGCGTTGGCTGATATCCTACGGCAGAAGGCATACGGCCCAAAAGGGCCGAAACCTCAGAACCGGCTTGTGTAAAGCGGAAAATGTTATCAATAAAGAAAAGAATGTCACGGCCGCCTGAGTTGCCATCGCCATCGCGGAAGTGCTCAGCAACTGTCAACCCTGACAAGGCAACACGAGCACGCGCCCCGGGGGGTTCGTTCATCTGACCAAACACCAGCGTAGCCTGCGAGGACGCCAATTCGGTTTTGTCCACTTTGGTCAAATCCCATCCGCCTTCTTCCATGGAGTGCTTGAAAGCCTCACCATATTTGATTACGCCTGATTCAATCATCTCGCGAAGCAAGTCGTTGCCTTCGCGGGTGCGCTCACCCACACCGGCAAACACTGAAAGACCCTCATATCCTTTCGCGATGTTGTTAATCAACTCCATGATCAATACGGTTTTGCCAACTCCGGCTCCACCGAACAAACCAATTTTTCCCCCTTTTGAGTAAGGCTCAATCAAATCAATAACCTTGATACCGGTAAAAAGAACGTCCGTAGAAGTGGACAAGTCTTCAAATCGGGGTGCATCGCGGTGGATTGGGCTACCGTTTGATTGGCTGATTCCTCCGATACCGTCAATGGCTTCGCCAACAACGTTGAAAAGACGGCCTTTGATTTGGTCTCCTATAGGCATGGTGATCGCGTTGCCTGTTGATACCACTTCAGTACCGCGTTGCAGTCCATCCGTTGAATCCATTGCAATGGCGCGAACGGTGTCCTCACCAACGTGCTTTTGGCACTCCAGTACCAGTGTGTCACCGTTTGGTCTTTTCACGGTGAGGGCATCTAAAATTTTTGGCAACTGCACGCCTCGGTCGAAGCTTACGTCCACCACGGGACCAATTACCTGAGAGATTTTACCTGTAATCATGGGTATAAATTCAGCTTGTTAAAACGCTTTTTTTTGCGGTGCGAAAGTAGTCTATATTGATGGTTGCGCAAAGCGATTCGACAAGGTTTGAGGCGTGTTTTTTTTCTCAGCCTTTCGTCCGTTTGGGTAGGCCTATATTTGCTCGCAATTGCGGCCTTGAGCCGAGCTTTTGACCGCCTTGAAAATCCACGTCAACCCCCAGAAAAAGCTGGAAATACAAAACCCGGTGATAACAACCGGCACCTTTGACGGTGTGCACAAGGGTCACTTAACTATCATCAATCGTATGGTAGCAAAAGCAAGAGAGTGTCAAGGCGAAACTGTCCTTCTGACCTTTAATCCTCACCCTCGGCATGTGGTTCAACCTCATGCTGAGCCTGTTCCCATGTTGTCCACGAATGATGAAAAAATACGTCTCCTATCTGAAGCCGGCATAGAGCATTTAGTGGAAATCAACTTTACACTTGCTTTCGCGCGCCTTTCACCAACGGACTATGTCCGCGAATTGCTGGTCAACATCGTTGGTGCCAAGACAGTGGTAGTGGGCTATGATCATCGCTTTGGAGCTAATCGCGGTGGTGACATCCGGACGCTGAGACAGCTCTCTGAGATTTTCGATTTTTCTGTGGAAGAAATTCCGGCAGCTGTTTGGGATGACGTGCGTGTCAGTTCAACCAAAATCAGGCAAGCTTTGACCGATGGTGACGTCTCTTTGGCCAATGGCTTATTGGGCTATGAATTTGAAATTGAGGGGACAGTAGTCAAAGGAAATGGACGCGGGCGAAAAATGGGTGTGCCAACCGCCAACATTTCTTTGGTCGAGTCTATGAAATTGGTTCCCCGCAATGGGGTATATGCCGCCCGTTGCATGATAGGGGACGAATGGCACCATGCCATGGTTAACATTGGCACAAACCCAACTTTCGGAAACAGCCCCGAGCGAAGCGTGGAAGTGCACGTGTTGAATTTTCAGGGTGATCTTTATGGTAGCAGACTGCGGGTGAAATTTATTTCCCGACTGAGAGATGAAGTAAAATTTTCATCAATTGGCGCGTTAATTGAGCAGATAGCGTTGGATCGTCAACAAACCCTAAGAATATTCTCATGAGGGCTCTTTTCACTTTGTTTCTTAGTATTTTCTTGACCACCGCCTGTGCTCAAAGAAAGTCGCCATATTCGGATTATGGGCGCACTATCACTTCCCTCCAAGAGGCGGCCCTCGCGGCTGATTCTGTAATTGTTCTGGATCTTTCGGGGAATAAACTCAAAGAAATTCCGGATGAAGTTTTCACCCTGACCAACCTCAGGGTGTTGGTGCTCAACAAAAACAAGATAGAAAGTATTCCTGCAGAAATAGTGAAACTGAAGAAATTGGAAGTTCTTTCTACTGAGAAAAACCGTCTGACCGAGATATCGGAATCAGTGCTGAAAATGGAAAATCTGAGAATATTGAATTTGGCAGATAACGAAATAGGGGCTATTCCGATGAAAATCGACCGGCTCAAAAACCTACAGGAATTGATTCTTTGGGGCAACGTGATTGCGGTTTTTCCGGAGGAGTTATCAGGTCTGAAAAAGCTGAAAAAGCTGGACCTACTCAACAACGAAATGAATAAAACTGAACAAGACAAGGTCAAATCTTATTTGCCTGATGCCAAAGTTCTTTTTTCGGCACCGTGCAATTGCAATTTTGAAGACTAACAATGACAATGATACGCTCAATGCGCCTTATTGAGGCCTTGGCCGTTGTGCTTCAATTGTCCTATACCGCTCTTTACATACTCAATCATCCTTCTTGTTGGTATTTTGCTCTTGTTGGTTCAGCCTTGTTTTCAGTGCTGTGTTTCAGTGCTTCCCTCTTCGCAGAATCTGCACTGCACATCTTCTATATCGGAATGGCCATTTATGGATTGGTGACAGCGGGACAAGCTACCGAGTGGTACAAAACACCGTGGTCTGCTGATGAGCAATTGATTTTAATTGTTTTTTCCGGTATCCTTACCTATGGCCTGGGTCGTGTTCTGAAAGTCCGATTCAATGGAGCAATGCCTTATTTAGACGCGGGCACGACAGTTTTCAGCGTTTCAGCCACTTGGCTGATGGTAAACTACGTTCATGACAATTGGCTGTATTGGATTGTCATTGATGGGGTTAGCGTCTACTTGTATGCCAAACGCGGGATGTTCATAGCCGCATGGATGTTCTTGGTTTATTTGGTTCTGTCTATTGTGGGTTACTTTCAATGGATATGATGTCAAAACCTTTGAAAATTGCTGTTACAGGCCCGGAGTCTTGTGGTAAAACCACTTTGGCCCTTCAACTAGCCGAGCACTTGGGCTATAGTTTGGTTGAAGAAGTATCTCGTTCTTTTTTGTCCAACCGAGTGGGTTATTCTATTCAAGATGTGCTGAACATTGCAGCCGGACAGCAAACTGCTGAAGTTGCTGCAACACTTCTTGGTCGAGGCGTGGTATGTGACACAGATGCGACCGTGTTATGGGTGTGGTGTGAGGTGAAATATGGATTGGTGCCTGATTGCATTCGCGATTATTTCAATAGTTCTATTGATGTTGACTTGTATCTTCTTTGCAGTCCGGATTTGCCATGGGAAGCGGATCCTTTGCGTGAGCATCCGGAAGACAGACAAATGCTTTTCGAGCATTATACCCGTTTGTTGGCAGGAAAGCCGGTGGCTGTTGTTAGCGGTCAGGGAAAGGCACGTTTCGAGGCCGCTATGAGGGCAGTGGAGCAAATAAAAACGGGCCCGAAGGCCCGTTAGATTTTGCTGTGCGGTTGTTTACTTGATTACGAAACGCACCGGAATGGTATATTGAACACGAACGGGTTTTCCACGCTGTTTACCGGGCTCAAAAGTCGGAAGCATTTTCACTGATTTCAATGCTTCTTCATCCAATCTCTTATCAACGGATTTTTTAATTTCAGCGTTTTCGACTTTTCCGTCTTTGTTCACCTCGAAGTAAACATAAACAGTTCCTTGTATACCTGCCTCTTTCGCGATGGGTGGGTATTTTGCATTCCCTTGCACCAGCTTGATGATTTCTGCCTGGGTGCACATGTTGCGCTCCTCATCATTGGCCACATTTTTACATGCGGGCAGGACGGGCATTTTCTCAACCACCATAAATATCTCTGTCTCTTCCGGCTCTTCTTCAGGTATTTCAAAAACCTCAACGTCCGCTTCTATGTCTTTCTCCACAAAAAGGTCCTCGATTTCTTCAACTTCTTTGTTGTCATCCACAATGTCGATGACAGTGGTGACTTCCGGAGGAGGAGGTGGGGGTGGGGGAACGACCATGTTTGGTGGAATCACTTCTTCTTCGGCAAAATCCAAATCGAGATTGCCTGTGGTGTATTCAGTGATATCATATGATGTCCACACAAAAGCCGAAAGCATCATTCCGAATGCGGCAGACATTCCCAGGAAAAAGAACGACCCACGTTTCTTTTCCAAATTGGCGTCTTCTGATTTCTTCTGTTTCATGATAAAAGTTTATCGGGTGGTGAAATTAAACAAGGTCTACGTACGATTTCAGTAGTAACGAAATTCTTTGCCAAAAATTAATCTGAATACAAGAATAGCTGTAAAACACCCTACGACATCAAACAAAAAGTCCTGCACATCAGCCGTACGACCGATATCGGCCCATTTCTGTGCCATCTCGGTAAAGGCGCTGTATCCCACCCCAAGAATTATGGAGAAGAGGATTGCGTTTTGTCTAATTCGGTTTGATGGCTGTTTTTTGAAGGCAATAATCAAGGCCAAGGTAAATGACATGAACAGAATTACATGCACCACCCATTCCAATGCCACTCCTGAAAAACTTGAAGGCCCTCCGAAATTTTGAGGGGGCAACATCAAAAGGACAAATATGGCTGATGCCAGAAAGGTCGACAGGGCAAAATGCCTTATTACCATGGTTTACAATTACAAAAGAGCAGCGTAGGACTCGGGGCTCAAAAGAGAAGCTGCTTCAGCGGGATTGGACATACGCACTTTCACCATCCATCCTTTGCCATAAGGGTCTTGGTTGACGGATTCGGGTGAATCATTTAGACCCGCATTTACTTCAAGTACTTCGCCACTGACGGGCATAAAAAGGTCCGAAACCGTTTTAACAGCTTCAACTGTGCCAAATACATCGTGGGCATTTAGTCTGTCGCCCTCTGTTTCGATTTCGATAAATACAATCTCGCCCAATTCGCTTTGAGCAAAATCAGTGATACCGATGGTGGCTATGTCACCTTCGATTGCTATCCATTCGTGGTCGGGTGTGTACTTGAGATTGGCAGGGATATTCATTGAGTGGTTTTTTTTGGTGTCAAAAGTAGGGGCAGTTCCTCAGTCTGTCAATGTAAAGCGAAGGGTTATTCCGGAATTGATATTTGATGTCTTGAATGAGGTAGAAACTTTGGGGCTGGTGATTTGGTGGTCGTAGAAATAGCGCAATGTGAGCTTGTTGCTGATGTTGAGATCCGCTGATGTTTTTACTGAAAAGACCTTTTGTCCCGCTGTTATCTGATTTTGGTTTTGTTCCATTTGCCTGATTACGGTGACGTTGTCGCGAATCATCAGGTCGGTGCGCAATTGCAATGGTGAGTTTTTGAGCATCAGTGGGGCCAATTTGCTGCCTTTTCGCTGGCGGTAGAATGGATTGGGAACTTCTGGCAAAGTATACCCTACTCCAAACACGATGGCGTTTGATTTGGTTTCCGTTACTTGGAAGTTGGCCATTGACAATGTGACTGTGCGGTCTTGTTTGTACTCAATCTTAAATTGGGGATCATTGCCTTTTTTGGTTTTCAAGGTCATGTCAAATCCAATCAGCGGGGCCAATTGCTCGCTGATGTTCACAGAGTTAATCTGACGTTGAGGAATATAGTTGGTCCAATCGGACTGGTCTGTTGCGGCCGGATTTCCATTGGAATCTTCCAGATAGTTCAGGTTGGTCACATAAGATGCGGAAAGTGTTGAGCGATACTGGTGGTTAATGTTGAATTGCTTGAACTTGTTTTTGATAGCCGGGATTTTTGTTAAACCGTCATATGTAATTCTCCAGGTAGGCTGCATTCTGTTTCCAAAAACATCCAAGGCGCTGTTTTTGACATCCTTTCCTCCATATGCGGCTATAAAAGACGGTATAACTACATCTTGAGATGTTTGACTCCATCCCGGATAGTAGCCATTATTCAAAAGACTGTCTGTCGGATAATTGTGAAACTCCGAGTTGAGCAGGCCTGAAACAATTACTCTGTTGTTGAGAAATGCATCGAATGTTTCGGATGTGTTGTCTTCTCGGTCTTTCACGAAAGTCGTTTTCCATGTATTTATGGAGACCGAGTAGTTGCCTGTTTCAATCGGACTGTCAAAGACATACTCACCGGACATTTCGTCCCATCTGAAGAAGCTGCTGAGGTTGCGGGACTCGGTTTGGGTGCCGTTAATTTCTATCTTAAAGTGCTTGATAGGCTCAAGATTGGCCTTTAGGTTTATTTGCTCGGAGTATGTCTCGGTGTATTGGTTGTTCAGGAATTGCTGCTGAACCAACCAGTCATTGGACCCCGCTTCCAAGGCGAAATTGCCTCTCGGCTTGCCGAATATGTCTGTGTTTTGCTGACCAAAAATGAATCCCAAGCCCGGGGCTTGCAACTGCGGATCAAGCCCCATTGCCAGTGTATTTCGGTTGTAGCCCGGAACCAACATTCCTTCGTTGCGGGCATAAGTGCCCGAGACGCTCTTGAGGCTCATGGCTACTTTCAAAAATTCATGGAGAGGATTGATGGGTTTTTTGTCTTTTTTCTTGTCCTCTTCTTCTACTTCCTTGCCATATGCGTCTTTGGGCGCAGGTTTCTTGGCGGCCGGAGGGGGTGGCTGATTGATCTTTTTCAGGTAACCTACCTTGTTATATAGCTTATCCAAATTGGCTTGAGCATTCAAAGTCAAATTGCGCGAGTTTTGGATGGTAGCGCCCAAAGTATCCTGTGAAAATGGGGCACGATCCCACTGGTAAGATGAGCCATAGCGGGCATCAGAACTGACAAAATCAATTAGCGGGAACTTGTCCAGCGGCAATTTGTAGTTCAGGTTGGCCTGATGCTGATAACGCGTGGTTTCACCAAAATTGGTAATGTTGTTCCACACCGTGTCTTTGTATGCCTGGTATCCCTCAGAGTCGGTCTTGTCAATCAACCCCGGGGGCTCGCCAACCAATGCATTGTTGATGGCGTTGAAATCAGCTTTGAGCGATTTGGTGATATCGTACTTGACATTGTAATCCCTTGTCCAGCCCCACGTTTTCATGGCTGTGGTTGGGATTATGGAAATGGATGGCACACCAAATAGCAACTCGTTGTTGTCACGCAATTTCATGGTGTGATAGGTGCGGTTCATTTCGGTTCTGAAGCCGACAGACTTCAGTCCCGTGAAGAAGTTGAATTCCTTCACGAACTTTAAATACTTCGAATCCTTTACAAAACCAATGTTCTGAAATGGTTTAATCTCCTTGGGGTTGTTATTGAATGAATAATTCAAACCGCCTCGGTACATCCTTTGAAAATCCAATTCCGTGTTGATATCACTCTTGAAAATGTCAGAGTAGGAATAAGAAACGGCAAAATTGGAAACGCTATAGAACTTAGCGTCCGCACCTCCCGCACCTCCCGGGCCGGCCGGTTTGGCATCTCGTCCGCTTGGCTTCTCTTCGACTTTTTCATCTTTGGGCTTGCCTTCGCCTTTCCCTTTTCCCGTGGGGGCAATGCGCACATCCGTCAAATTGATACTTCTCCTCCTTACATAGCCTTGGGTCCTTTGTCTTCGCTCCCTTTTCTCTTCCGGAGTGAGATTTCGGGCGATATCATCAAATTCTATATCAGGCACCAAAGGATCAAAACGAGGGTTGGTAAAAGTCTCTGAATAACCCACATACATGGGTATTTTCACTCCGGCATCTTCGGGGAAAAACTTACCCAATTGCACTGTTGACGAGGCGTCCCATCCTTTGATGTTCTCCTGTTGACGCTCTTGGATACGCTGCTCCAAAGTACCCCAACCCGGTGTGCTAATGTTGCCGGATAAAGCTACCGAAGCAAAATCTGCCAATTGCGCGTTCATGCGCGCCACGGCCGCCCAACCCCCTTTTTGATTGAAATCGGTCATGCGCAACTCATTCACCCACACGTAGGCGCACTTGGAACTGCCGTCATCTTGAGCCCATGGGTTGTCATTCTGTTGTGGATTTCGAACGCCAACCATGATTACTTGCACCGAGGCCAAGTTTGGGTTCCCCTTCACTTTTACCCTTGCGGCCCCATCGGTTTGCTCAAATTCCAGATTGTTTGGAAATCCTGCAGGTCTGTTTTGTTTAAGGTTTTGAAGTACGGACAACTCAATGACCATTTCGTTTTCCGCAGGCCAAATGATGTTCGGATCACTGGTTCCCCATGGGGTTTTTTTCAGTGGAATCTCATATTCATAATAATTGTCGTTGAAATCGCTACCCATTCGCAAGAAGCAACTCAAGTCATTGTCATTGAGGTCGTCAGTAGCTCCTAGCGATTCAGCATGGGTGAGCATTTCTACTTTACCGTACATCCGCATGTCGAAGTTGACATTCCGATAGGCTGCACGTGCATCACCATCCCGAAGGTTACAGATTTCCATGGAAAGCGACTGCTCGTTGAGGTTTCGCAAGTTTGCTGTGGCAACATCAACTTCCCGCTGAATACCCAGTGGGATCACATAAGGAACCGGTGAACGATTGCCGTTTTCTTCAATATTGACAGCGGCAATATTGAAAATGGTCTCGTCATTATCGGTTGGTTCATACTCTCCCGGTGCCTCCAAAGAATCCAAATACTTTCTCCATTCGCCACGCACCAATTCCAAACGCGCAAAGCGAAGTGTAACAGGCTCGCTCCAGCCTTTTAGAAACATGCGCAAAAAGCCAATGGAGCGGAAATCACCGATGCCGCCAAACTTTTGGCTGAATTCACGAACGGGAATCTTGAACTGATACCATACAATGGGTCTGTTTTCCCCATTGGCAGTATTTTTAGTTACTTCCACACGGTCAGTGATAAAATTGGTGCCAATACTACCGGGCCCCAAATCACCGGGACGAAGACTGACTTTGTATTGGAAATAGGCTTCAAAGTTGTCTAAGGTTAAGTTCTGATTGATATCCTCAGTGTTCGGAATGGTTGTGGCCGCTTGGGAAATGCCATTGACTACGGCAGTGTTCGAGTTGCCTTCATAACCGTTAAAGTCCTTGTATCGCTCAAGGGTATTCAGGTTGCCGTCTCTTCTGAAATATTGATAGTCATCACCTGAAATGTCAGTTGTGAATTGGGACAAAGCATCAGGATTTAGGAAGTTTTGAAGTTCGGTCAAGTAGCCCGAAAAGAACTGCAGCTCTGAATTGCTATTAAGACCGTCAAGACCAATATCCTGAGCCGAATAATCCGGGGTGGTGGCGTCAAATGCATTCACCACATTATAAATGGATGGGTCTGGATAGAAACCCCAATTTCCTTGAATGGTTTCGAAGTTTTGGTTGGCACTTGGAAAACCGTTTTCAAATGACAAGTAGGTGTCATTCATCACGTCTTCAGATATGTTTCCAATGTTGAAGTACAAATCCCCACCATTGATGTTTTCGGAATCCTCATTGAAGGGATCCATCACCCAGAATTGGATAAACTCGATGTTGGACTGTTCAAAATCCGTTGTGGTAAGAGGGCGCATTATTCCTGCCCATCTTGTCTCGGGCTCGGCTAACGTTCCATCCGGATTGAGACCTGATGATATGTTGGTTCCATCCACCGGGTCATAGTTGTACATACCTCTTTCATTAGGATAGTAAGAGAGGTCCAGCGTGGCGATGTTAGGTGGGGTACCGGCAGGAAGTTGGCGATTAGGAAATACTTCACTTTCCAACACCTCCCGCATGCGGTGGTCACTGCGAACCTCCACGTCAATTCCATCAATTCCTTGGTTATCGAGGAAGAACAATGGGTCAATGTTATACCATGCAAGTTTGGCCACATTGTAACGAAACGCCAAGCTGTCTTCAAGAGCGCCTTCGGGGAAAAGACCTGACTGAAGTTTGGGAGTGCTGGCCACATACCATTGGTTGAGAGCGCGTATATCTATAAGTGATTGGCTGCCTTCGAAGTCGTCCAAATATGCGTTTCCGCTTTTCGATATGGCCTTGCTGTGACCGGGGATGAAATAGGCCGCCTCTCCACTTACATCAATTGTGGACTTGGCTTTGGTCTCAATCAAAGGGATTTTGTCCACCACCCTTGTCAAGAAGTCTGAATCTGTTCGGTAGCTCAAGTCGGTGCCCACAATGGTATTGTTCACAGGCTCGTCCCCGATGTTCACTTTTTGGGTGATAGGTCTTTCTTTCAAATTGAGAATGGTAGCGCCCACCTTGAAGTCCTTGGAAATGGTGTAGTCAAAGCGGCTGCCAATCATCGTTCGAAGCTGCAATGCGAACATTGAATTGCTTTCCAACGAGATGCTGATGGGCGTTCCACTTTCCAAAAGGCCTTGATTCAAAATCCGCACTTTACCGAGGTTGTAGTCCACGGTATAGTCAACGTTTTCGGTGAGCAAAGTGCCGCCCGCTGTAACGGTTACTGAGCCTTGAGGAACATTGAAAGCATTCAAAGAAATTTCTGACCCTGATGAAGACTGGTATTGGCCCTTAATCCTGAAACGGTTAAGGGTTGGAATCTGCTGAGCAGCTGTTTTTGTCGAGTCGTAAAGCGGTTGAAAAACTATTTGATTGATGATGTTTTGCGCCTCTACCGGGTTGGGCACTCCCTCTGTGATGACATCCGCCAAATGTGAACCGAATGGCTCGATTACCGGGAAAAACAGCCTTCCGTTAGTGGCGTTGATTGTACCTCCTGTTGTGGAGGCATTGTCAACCCAGTCAAACAAGCCATCCTCATATGGGAAGTTGTTGAAGTCCAACTTGTCTAAGTTCATTACGGTCAACAGCCGCTTGCCGTCAATGGGCTGACGGGGAATGTAGTTCATATCAATACCCGTTGCCGGGTTATTGTACCAAATGTCAAGTCTGAAATTGTCTCGCGAAATGCCAAATGCTCCCAAGCTGTAGACGTTCTTCATCATCAAATCCCACATGGGAGATTTGACATTGACGATACGGCTTTTGAGCATTTTCAAAATCAAAGCCCCGGGCGCGGTAAATCCATCAGTTGAGAGGGTTCCTACTTGATAGGTCTCGCCTTGAACAGTGTATTCATATGCCACTGCTAATTGCTCATTGTTATTGAGCGCTTGATTGAGCGATATGAATCCCAATCGCGAGTTATAGGTGAATTCCGAAGGCGTTAGTTTGCGAGCATTACCCGCCACTGAATAGTGAATTTCTTGTTGATAGCCATCAGGCAACGCGCTAATCAATCCCGATGCTCCGGTGAACGCCATAATTTGCGGATTGCCAATCATGTCTTGGAAAATGTCGTTTTGGAGGTTGTTTGGATAACGGGGAATGGTTACTTGTGTCGTGGCGTTGTTGGTCAATTGACCGGGGTTCATTTCGGGCGACAGATAATCGGGGTGTTCACCCAAGTCAGAGAATCCGATAACATTACGGACATCTTGAGTGTTTGCTTGGAGGTTGACCACCCAAACCTCAATACGGGTGATATTGACACCTGATGCCACAACCGGCAAGCTATTCATCGCTTGGTCATAGCTATCTCGGAAATATTGTGACAGGAAGAAGTGCTTGTTAGCTTCGTAGTTATCTGCCGAAACCTCAAAAATTTGTGTTTGAGCGCCATTGGACACCTGAATTTCACGCTTCTCACCTCGCTGCTGGCTGAAAACGGTGGTGTTTCTCAACCGTCCGAACTGGGTTTCAATTTTTCCCCCAAATAATGATTGGCTTCCTGTAATAAGAGTGCCAGGTAGGGGAAAACTCACATTTCCCGCTTCTATTTTTTTGATAATTTCGTCTTCCTCCCCGGTGTATTCCAGCTTCATTTGGTTTTCGAAATCAAAGTTGGCCTGGGTGTTATAGCTGGTGGTGAGCTTCAACTTGGTACCTATGTTTCCCACAACGTTCAGTTGGATGCGCTGGTCAAAATCAAAAACGGTGATCCTTCTTTGACGTTCGGGAATTCGCGGATTGTCAGTGCGCGAGTAATTGATACCGAATGTGAGCTCAGCAGTTCCTTGAGGTCTGATTTCGATTTCGTTACTACCAAAAATGTTGGCAAAACCCTCGCCTCCTACTTTGATAATTGGGGCAAAGCCACGGTTGGCAGCATCTTCTTCCGCTTGTTTTTCCTGCCAATAGCGAGAAATCTGCTCTGACAAATCATAGCCCAAATAGTCATCCAAAGACATCACTGTGCCGGGGCGGTAGTCGAAAAGTCCGCCAACTGATTGACTCACGTTGTAATCCCCTGTTGCAGGGTCATATGTCACATTGTATTCAATGTTCTCGGGTAGAGGTAGATCAATACCCGTGTTGTTTTCAGTAGGGTTGATGTTGTCTTGAATGGGCCAAATCAGCGTGTCGTTGGCCGGAGGCGCCAGACGAACATGAGCTTTTTTGTAGAGTCGGAGGGGATCTCGGTCACTTGCATTTTCAAGCCAAACCGCGCGAGCAAGACCAACCACTGTGGTCAGACCGACCACAATAGCCAAAATGCGCAAAAGCGCTAAACTCTTTCTGAACAAAAGGGACATTCAGTGGTCAAAGAAGTTTGAGCGTCAAACGGATCATCTCTTCCAAAGGAAGATCAGTACCGTGTTGACTGATAATTCGGTCTAAGGTTTTTTCTGCTTTTAGTCGGTCCATTCCAAGGGAAGAGAGGGCCATTAACGCATCGTTGCGCAAATTATTGCATCCATCCCTGAATAATATTTTTTCGTCTTTCGAAACATTCAATTTGTCGCGTAATTCGACAACAATTTTTTGAGCGGTTTTGGGCCCAATACCTTTGACAGCATTAATGGTCTTGTCATCGCCCATCGCGATAGCGTTGTATACCTGATCAGTGGTGAGGGTAGACAAAATTGTTCGCGCCAAACCCGTACTTACGCCTGATATCGAAATCAGCAGTCTGAAAATTGTTCGTTCCTTTTTATCCGAAAAACCAAACAATTTGTGCTGGCTGTCACCACTGCGCACATCAACAGTTACGGCATGGTGGGTGAGCAGCTTGATGTGCTCATTCTTGCCCAATGCTGAATAGGTGTTGAGGCTGATTTGCACAAAATAGCCCACGCCTCCGCACTCAATCACAACATAAGACGGTGAGGATTCGGCCAATTTTCCCGATAAAAATTCAATCATGGGGGCGCGAAGATAACCTTATCCTTTGTATAGACTCTACTTGGTTTGGGCATCTACCACTGCTATGCGAACCATGTTGATTATTTCGCGCACCGAACAACCCATTTGCAGGATGTGAAATGACTTTTTCATGCCCAACAGAACAGGACCAATGGCCTCTAACCCCCCCATTTCTTGCATCAGCTTGTAAGCGATGTTGCCCGAAGAAAGGTTTGGGAAAATCAGCGTGTTCACTTGTTTGTCAATGAGGCCGGAAAAAGGAAAATTCTCTTTGAGCATATCCGGGTTCATGGCAAAGTTGGCTTGCATCTCGCCATCCACTGCCAGATGGGGGTGTTTTTCGTGCAAAATGCGGGCAGCTTCGCGCACTTTGATAGGGTCTTCTCCTTCTGCTGAGCCAAAATTGGCATAGGATAGCAGTGCCACATTGGGGGTGATTTGAAACTTGCGTACCGCTTCGGACACCAACAATGTGATGTCTACCAGTTCTTGGGCAGTCGGATTGACATTGACGGTGGTGTCGGCAAAAAACACAGGGCCATTTTTCGTTTTGATGATGTACATACCGGCAACTTTGGTGCAGCCGGGTTTCATTCCTATGATTTGCAGGGCCGGACGAATTACTTTGCCGTAGTTGCGCGTAAGGCCCGAAATCAGCGCATCAGCATAGCCTGACTCAACCAGCATCGCTCCAAAGTGGTTGCGATCGCGCATGTTGCGCACGGCTTCTGACATGGTCATGCCTTTGCGTTTTCTTTTTTCAAAGTAAATTTTGCCAAATTCCTCTCTATTAGCAGCCCATTCCTCTGATTTTGGGTCGATGATCTCCACGCCTTCCAATTCAAGCAGGTTGTCAAAAATCAAACCTTCTATGACTTCTTTTTTACCCAAAAGAATCGGGATTGCGATGCCTTCATCACGTGATTGCTCGGCAGCTTTCAAGACTTTGTAATTGTCGGCTTCGGCAAAAACGACTCGCTTTGGAGATGTTAAGGCGCGTTCGGTGAGGCTGCGGATGAGCTTGCTGTCCATTCCCAGCCTTTTTTCCAGTGTCAGTTTGTAGGCCTCCCAGTCTTTAATCGGCTTTTCAGCCACCCCGCTGTCCATAGCGGCTTTGGCCACAGCAGATGCTACGCGAGTTATCAGCCTGGGGTCCATTGGTTTGGGAATAATAAGGTCGCGTCCAAAACGTAAGTTTTTGTCTCCGTAGGCCTCAATGACCTCATTGGGGACCGGCTCCTTGGCCAGTGCCGCAAGCGCGTGAACTGCGGCCAGTTTCATTTCCTCATTGATGCCGGTTGCGCGCACATCCAAAGCACCTCTGAAAATGAATGGAAATCCCAACACATTGTTAACTTGATTGGGATGGTCGCTGCGGCCGGTTGCCAAGATGATGTCTTCACGAGTGCTTTTAGCCAAATTATAGTCAATCTCGGGGTCGGGATTGGCCAACGCAAAAACGATAGGATTACGCGCCATGCTTTTAATCATAGCAGGGTTGAGGATGTTGGCTTGCGAAAGGCCCAGAAAAACATCTGCACTTTTCATTGCCTCTTCCAAGGTTCGCACTTTGGATTTAGTGGCAAAAAAGGCCTTGCGCTTGTCCAGGTTTTCGCGGCCGTCATGAATGACGCCTTTGCTATCAAACATGATGATATTGTCTTTTTTCACCCCCAAAGCCAAATACAAATGGAGGCAGGAGATAGCTGCAGCCCCTGCCCCGCTTACCACTATTTTCACCTTTTCGGGCTTTTTCTTGGATAATTCCAAAGCGTTAAGCAACGCTGCAGCTGATATAATAGCCGTGCCGTGCTGGTCATCGTGCATGATGGGGATGTCCAATTCTTTCTTCAGTCGCTCCTCAATCTCGAATGCCTCCGGTGCTTTGAAATCTTCTAAGTTGATGCCACCGAATGTTGGGGCAATGGCTTTAACAATCTTCACCACTTCATCCACATCGGTTGCGTCTATTTCGATGTCGAAGCAATCGATGTCAGCGAAAATTTTAAATAAAACGGCCTTTCCTTCCATCACGGGCTTGGCGGCCAGCGGGCCCAAATCACCCAATCCCAAAACAGCGGTTCCGTTCGAAATGACAGCGACCAAGTTGCCTTTAACGGTGTATTTGTATGCATCGGCCGGGTTTTTTTCGATGGCAATGCAGGGCTCTGCGACACCGGGGGAATAGGCCAAGGACAGATCGCGTTGGGAGGAGTAGGGTTTGGTGGGAATCACTTCCAGCTTGCCGGGGCGGCCCTGAGCGTGATAGTCAAGCGCTTCGTTTCTTCTGATTTTGCTCATTCATTCCTCGTTTTGGGGGCGGCAAAAGTAGCAATGCCTTTCGCCTGTCAAGGTTTCAGCCCAAAGACCGTCAATGGACCGTTGTTATTGCCGACAATTATCTTGTCGCCATAAAGCGGATTTGCAATCATGACCATTGATTTGACGTCAGTTGGGGCGTAAAAACCACTTTCGAGCACTTGTTTGGGTCCAAAAGTGCCGCCCCCTTTTCCCAGAAGTAGCAATCCATTGCCCGAGTCATGGCGTGTTGTTTCGACTTCGGCATCAAACAAGTTGCCCGCAATGAGCAGATCAGTTTTGCCGTCTTTGTTGAAGTCTTTTACTAAAACAGCCATTATCGGACTCATCTGCGCCAAGTTGGGGAAAGCTACAAACTCCCACCCGGAGGATTTATTAAGCAGCACTCCCGACCTGAATTCATTGACTTCGGCAAAAAAGGCTGTGGCCAGATTTTCACCATATACATCTTCTAAAGAAGCTGAGGCGAAGGATTCGAAATCAGAGAATTTGCGGGCCACATCGGGTATTTGTTCCGATGAGCATTGGCGACCTCTGAGCGGCACATACCTTCCTTGGAATTTTTTGGACAAAACGATGTCATGACTTCCATTGCCATCCATGTCGCCCGCATACACTTTGAATGGCTTATCAGCCGAAGGATGGAATTTGGTGTTCAACCCCATGTTGCCCAATATCAAATCGGGCCTTCCATCACCGTCCAAGTCGTCAGCCACAATGCTGAACCACCATCCTTTTAATGAGGAGAAAATGGAGCCCTTGTCTCGCTGAAATTGACCGTTTTTGAAGTAAAATATGGCAGGGGAGTCCCATTCTCCCGCTACTGCCAAATCAATGCTGCCATCACCGTCAAAGTCCTCTGTTGCAATTTGATTTGTGACGCCCAAACTCAAGAATTCGGGACAAATGCTCTCGGTTTGATCCTTGAATACTCCCTTTTGATTGATCAAAACCCTCATGCCTTCACCCAAGGGGTATTTGCCGGGCAGTCCTTTACTGCCCACTATTAAATCTGACCAACCGTCTTGATTGATGTCCACCGCAGCAGCACATGATGTGTTGATTCTCAAATCCGGCAGGACATTCTTGCTTCGGGCGTAATTTCCGTTGCCGTCATTGACATAAAGCCGGTCCGTATAATCAATATCATTGGCGCTTTTATGACCACCACCGCTGCCTACAAAAAGGTCCAGATCTCCGTCATCATCTGCATCAAAAAACAAAGCTGCGGTGTCCTCATAACGGGATTCTCCGGCAAAGAAACGTGCAAGAATGGGTTCAAATGTGCCATCCTCTGACTGTTGAAAGAGAGTCCCCGACTGACCGGCCGCTCCGCATACGTAAAGCCCGTCCAGCCCATCTCCATTGAAATCTCCAACTGCCATTTTTGGCCCTGTTGAGCCTTGTTTGTGAGGTAAGAGTATTTGGTCTTGGTACTCGTCAAATGCATTTTCTGAATGCAAGAAACTCAGCCCCAAAGATGCAGGGTCAGATTTGTCAAAAACCGGATTACTGAATTGGTAAACCCGATATCCGGCTTTCACTGCATTGGCGTAATCATAGGTCTTGACTTGGTTCGCAGCAACATTATAGTCTTTGATTGATTTCTGATCGGGGAAAAGAATCAGCACCGAATCAACCGAAGTTGCTTTTTCCAATCCAAAATGAATAACAGGCTCAGAGCAGCTTTGATAGCCACGCACTGTGGTAAGCTCTGAATATTGCTTTTGGCCACTGTAGAAAGCGATGGCTTTTACCCCTTCGCCATGAAGATTACCTGCGGGTCCTTTGACTTTGATGCGCAGGTGGTTGTTTTTGGCCGGATTGTTATTGCGGTATATAAAGGGCTGCGCATTGTTGTTGCTTACTATTACGTCCAGATTGCCATCATTGTCCAGATCGGCCAAAGCGGTCCCATAGGAAAACGACAATTGACCAAGTCCCCACGCTTCTGCTTTGTCAGAGAAGGTGAGATCTCGGTTGTTCGAAAAGGCAAAATTGGCCAGTTGGGTTGAAGGAACGGATTGACTCAAAGTCAGCAAGTTAATCTTTTCTCCCGCAGCCATTTTGGCCTCAAAATCCAAAGCAAAATCATTGTTTCTGATGTCTCGATTGATACCGTTGGTAATGTGCATGTCTCGGTACCCGTCATTGTCAAGGTCTGCAAGCAAGACGCTCCAACTCCAATCAGTACTTGCCACACCCGCCATTTGGGCAATGTCTGTGAAGAAGCCCGTTCCGTGGTTCAGTTGAAGCACATTGGTCATATACTGATGGTTGTAACCTCTGCCTACCAAGTCCCAAAAGGTTTTGCTGTCCATGGAGGGCATGTTCGTTTTGGACCTGAAATGGTTGTCGCTCTGCATATCCAGTACTGCAAAATCAACCAATGCATCGTTATTGATGTCTCCCGCATCAACGCCCATCGAAGTGAATGAGGTGTGTTTCACTTTCAGGTTCAACAGATTTTTAAAAGTGCCATTTCGCTGGTTGATGTACATGAAATCCGGACGTTCATAGTCATTGGCCACATATATATCTACCCAACCATCGTGATCCAAGTCGCAGGCAATCACGCCCAACCCATAAGCATGGGCAGCCACACCTACTTCTCGCGAAATGTCAGTGAACTTACCTTTTCCGTCATTGCGAAAAAATTTGTCTGTGGCAAACTCCGGGAAACCGGTGTTTTGGTACGCCACTTTTTGTTTCAAGTTGTTGGAAGGTGCATTCAATAGAAACAAATCGAGGTCACTGTCGTGGTCGAAGTCCAAAAAGGCCATCTGGGTGGAATAACCCTCGTTGTCCAATCCATAAGCTTTGGCCGACTCGCTGAAGGTTAGGTCTCCTTTGTTGATGAAAAGTTTGTTCCTTCGGAAGTCCCTGTTTTGATCATCCTTCAACCAACCCGAGCGGCATACATAAATGTCCAATAAACCATCCCCGTTGAAATCCATCATTGCCACGCCATTTGACCATCCGGCATGTGCCCCAATCCCTGATTTTTCGGTGATATCTTCAAACTGAAACCCTCCTTTATTGAGGTAGAGGCGGTCTCCAACATGGTTGCCGCTGAAGAACAGATCCGGCAGCCCATCGCCATTGATATCACCCGCGCCCACTCCTCCTCCATAGTAAAGCGCATCCCATTCCAATGGATTCAGTTCGTCATTCTCTTCAATTTGATTGGCAAAGTCGATTCCTGTGGCTTCGGAAGTCAGCAATGAAAACTGAGGAAGACTTTCTGTCGGGGCATCCGACTTGGGGCTGCAAGCGATAGCAAAAAGCCAAATAAGAATCAAAAAAAGTCTGAAAACAGGCCCTATTTTGCCCAAAGTCATGATGTTCGGTTGAGGACGCGAAGTACGCGATAAATAAACAATGCTGCTCAAGACTCGAGGAAAATTGTAGCTTTCCGAGAGTCGAGCCAAAAAAAAACGAATAAATCAGCGAATAAGCCTACTTTCGCCCACTCAAAATTGAATTTTATCATGAAAAAAGTTTTACAATCAGCTTTTATCGCTGTTTCTATGCTGGCAGGCGGCACAGCAATGGCACAGTTGCCTGATGGTTCTATGTGCCCCAATTTCACGGGGACAGACCTGAATGGCAATTCTTGGGAGCTTTATGAACTGCTCGACCAAGGTTACTCTGTAATCATTGACGTTTCAGCCACTTGGTGCGGACCATGCTGGAGCTACCACAACACCGGTACTTTGGAAACATTGTACGCAGAGCATGGGCCTGCCGGTTTCCCCGGAGTGAGTGCCAATACTACAGATGAAGTGATGGTTCTCTTCATTGAAGGAGACGCTGCAACCAATACTGCATGCTTGTACGGCCCATCGGGTTGCTCAGGTGGAACACAAGGTAACTGGGTTGCGGGTACGCCTTATCCGATTATTGATGATGCTGAAATTGGAGACCTTTTGCAAACATCTTACTTCCCAACCATTTACACAGTATGCCCCAATCGCATACTCATCGAGTCGGGTCAAGCGTCAGTTGCAGATCACCTTGGCAACATCGAGGACTGTCCTAATCCTGCCTCAGAGCCTGTTGACCCTGCGATTTTGTCTTACTCCGGAACAGCTACTTCGTGCGATGATTTCACCCTTGAAATTCTCCTGCAGAACTACGGTTTGGAGCTTTTGTCTGAATGTACAATCACTGTGACCGGCATCCCGAACCCAATCTATTACGATTGGACCGGCAGCTTGAACACCTATCAAATGGAAACCGTGAATTTGGGAACCATTTCTTTGGCTTCGAGTGCAACGGCAACGATCACAATCTCATCAACGGACGGCAATCCCGGCAACTCGACTTTGACTCAGGAGCTCAACTTTATTGATGCCTCTCAAGCGGTCTCTTTGCCAAATACCACCAATTTTACCGCCTCAGGATTCCCCTACGCCAACTGGCAGAACTTGAACCCTGATGGTGCTATCGGTTGGACAATTACCAGCACATCAACTCAAGGTAACGCTTTGTTCATCAACACTTTCCAATACAATGATCAAGGCCAATTGGATGATGTGATTACGGCACCTTTCAACTTGACGGGAGCTTCTGAGGCTACTTTGACCTTTAAGTATGCTAACCGTAGATACAGTGCTACATATTATGACAAACTTCGCGTGAGTGTTTCATCTTCTTGCACCGGTCCTTGGACACAAGTTTGGTTTAAAGAAAACACTGCATTGGCCACAGGAGCTGACATGACAGCAGCATTCACCAATCCAACTGCCGCAGATTGGAGAACCGAATGTGTTGATTTGTCTGCTTATGCCGGAACTGCAGGCTTGTTTGTCAAGTTCACAAATGACAACTTCTACGGAAACAACATTTTCATCGATGATATCAAAGTTGAAAATGCAGAATGTACCATCGGTGTTAATGAAGTTCTTTCTGCTTCTACTTCTTTGGAGGTTTATCCAAACCCATTCAGCACTACAACCAACTTGGTTTACAACTTGAACCAATCTTCAAAAGTGACCTTCTCTGTTTTCAATATGGTTGGAGAGCAAGTGAAATCTTTTGACTTGTCTACCCAGCCCGTTGGCATGAACCGAGTAGAGTTGGATATGACTGACATTGCCGGTGGTATCTACTTTGTAAACATGGTGGCTAACGGCCAAACCATTACCAAGAAAATCACCCTGACCAAATAAGTTCATATTGACTGATCAAGAATCAGCAGTTTGGTATGACCCTTGTCTTCCGAACTGCTGATTCTTATTTTAATTCCATTCCAATTATGAAAAACATTGTCTTAATCATCGCTGCAGGAGTAGTTGCACTGTCAAGCTATTCTCAAGCAAAAGTTCCTTCTGTCAAACTGAAAGATTTGGACGGAAAAACGGTGGATACTTCGAAACTCACCAACAACGGCAAACCGATTGTTTACTGCTTTTGGGCCACATGGTGTGCTCCGTGCAAAAAGGAGTTGAACAATTATGCTGAACTTTATGACCAATGGCAAAAGGAGACGGGTGTGAAGATTGTGGCAGTTACTATTGATGACCAACGCAGTATCAATCGCGTAGCGCCTTATGTAAGCAGTGCAGGTTGGGAGTATGATGTATTGTTTGACCCCAACCGAGATTTTTCGCGCGCCATGCAAGTCAACAATGTCCCCCACACTTTTTTAGTGGACGGAAGCGGAAACATCGTATGGCAGCACAACAATTATGCTGATGGAGACGAGGAAGAGCTTTACAAGGAATTGAAAAAATTGAGTGCCCGCAAATAGCGGGCATTTTTCATTTTTGCCCTCTCATTATTACCTTACTCCTTTGAAGAAGATTTCTGCATTTTTCATGTGCACTTGTGCTCTTTTGTCAAACGCCCAGGAACAGCCCCCATTTAATCCCGGTCACATTTCCGGCAACGTTCAAATCCTCTGGCAACAATATAGCGAGGACACATTAATTGGCGCGAATGTTCCCCCCGAGAAATCGGGATTCAATGCCTTTGGCAACGTCAATTACACCCGCGGAGACTTTGCGGCCGGTATTCGATATGAATCTTATTTGAGCCCTGTGTTGGGTTATCCCGCCAGATTCAAAGGCACGGGCCTCGGATATCGCTATGCCAGGTACACCAAAGACAAATTGGAAATAACTATTGGCAATTTCTATGAGCAATTCGGCAGTGGTTTACTTTTTAGATCCTATGAAGAACGTCAGCTTGGTATTGATAACGCAATGGATGGCTTCCAAGTCAAATTTCTGCCTTTTGATGGGGTCACCATTAAAGGTATTTATGGCCGGCAACGATTTGATTTTGATAGCCGACTCATCAATGGGGAAGGAATCGTGCGTGGTTTTGACGGAGAAGTTTTTCTGAATGACGCGTTCGCCAAACTCAACGAAAAGAAGACCAAAGTGACCCTGGGGGGTGGCTTTGTCAGCAAATTCCAGGAAGGCGGAGTTTATGAGAAAGACACGCTGCTTTTAGAGTTGCCGGCCAATGTTGGCGCCTATGCCGGAAGAGTGAACGTTCAGCGAGGTAAGTGGACATTGTATGCCGAATACTGCGAGAAAATCAACGATCCAAATGCAGACAATGGATGGATATACAAGAATGGACGGGCAGGTATGGTGCAGCTTGGATACAGTCAAAAAGGACTGGGCATAAGTGCCGGTGCCAAAGTGGTGGACAACATGAGCTTTAGATCGGATAGAGACCAGAAATTGTTTGACGTGCCGGTCAATTTTATCCCTGCCATCACCCAACAACACACCTACATTCTGGTAGCTACGCTTTATCCTTATGCCACTGTAATCAATGGCGAGAGTAGTGCGATGGGTGAGATTTTTTACAAAATCCCCAAAGGTTCACTGCTGGGCGGTGAGTATGGGGTGGATGTGGCTGCCAACTTTGCTATGGCCAACAATATTGACACAACGGGTCTCAGCGGGTTAGATCGGGCTATCGATGGGTACAGTACGAACGCTTTTTCGTTGAGTGGAGACAAATTTGTCAGAGACTTCAATGCGAGCATTTCCAAGAAATTCTCGAAATCTTTCAAGGCAAAGTACTCCTTCTATGACTTGGAGTTCAACACACTGACTACGCCCGTTACTACTGAGTTTAAGGGAATAGTTTATGCAGACATCCATGTGGCCGAGTTCAATTATAATATTAAGCCAAAACACACGGTGCGATGGGAATTGCAAACCCTCTTTACCAATCAGGACAAAGGTGATTGGGCTGCAGCGCTGATTGAATACAACTTCTCGCCCCATTGGTTTGTTTCCGTGTTGGACCAATTCAATTATGGCAACCCTGACCCTGCAAAACGCGTCCATTATCTTTATGGTAGGGCCGGATACATCACCGGAGCTACGCGCATCGAAGTGGGCTATGGAAAAAGACGTGAGGGAATCTTTTGTATTGGAGGAGTTTGCCGAGCAGTGCCCGCTTCCAACGGTTTGGAAATAGTCATTACATCATCATTCTAAGCAAATAAACGCTATGAAGAACTTATTAAAAACCTCATCATTCTTATCCTTGTTGTTCATAGGCTTGATGAGCTCATGCGATAAAATCGAAGATCCTGTAATTCCTGTCTTGTCCGGATTCAGAAGTGATTTGTATACCATTCCGGAATTTGAACCCAATCAGGACAATAGCCTTCATATTCTGTTGGAAGAATTTACGGGACATGAATGTGGCAATTGCCCGGGAGCGACACGGTGGATTGGCGAATATGCGGCTGACAAGCCTTGGATTCATCTCATGGGTATCCATGCCGGAAGTTTGGCTTTACCAACTGCAAACCATCCTTTTGATTTAACTACGACAACCGGAGAGGCATATTTTACCCAGATAGGTCAGCCGGGCAATCCGGTGGCACGAATCAATCGAATGCCCGACCCCTCAACTTTCAAGGTAAGGGCCCAATGGGTAACTGAAATCGAGAGTCAAATAGAAACAATCGAACCTCCAATAAAATGTCAAGTCAAAGCTGAAGTATACCCAAGCGACCACCCGCTCAACAGCACTTCTGATGACCATCTCAATATTTTTGCTCAGTTTGAGGGCATCACCAATTTCGAAGGGCAAGTGAAATTTACTGTATACGTCCTGGAAAATAACGTTATTGGACATCAGTTGAACTATGCCCCACCCAATGGAGATGGTAATTACCCTGAAGGGAGCATTGAAGAGTATCCTCACAAACACGTATTGCGATTGGCTGTTAATGGAGATGATGGAACTAACCTGACTAATGAATTGAATCCTGCATTCAATTTTTTGATGCCCTTTACAATTGTCCCCGATCCCGCCTGGAATCTTGAAGAATTGGAAATAGTGGTCATTACAACTGATGCGGCAACAGGTCAAATCCTCAATGTGGGTTCTGAGCATGCTGAGGTACAGTAAGATATTAACTCTTCTTTTTTTGGTGGGTGCTTTGCGCATTCAAGGACAAAGCGATTTCCAAGGTGGCATATTGTTCGGTGGTATCACGTCACAAGTTTCGGGAGACAACTTGGCCGGGTTTGACCAATTCGGTTTGACAGGAGGGGCTTTTGTGGATACAAGAATCAGTGACAGGCTTCGCTTGGAGATGGACTTGCTTTATGCCGCTAAGGGAAGCAGAAAAATCCCCCGTCCACAGAAAAATGACTTCAATAGTTATCGCATGCGCTTGCGATACATTGAAATACCTCTGATGCTCAAGTTCAAGGTCTCTAATTTCATGGCCGGAGCCGGAGGATATGCCGGGGTTCTTGTTTCCGCAAAAGAAGAGATAAATGAATTTCCTCTTACCGGACAGCCGTTTAACAGCTTAGATGCGGGCTTTGTATTTGCACTTGATTATGCAATGGGAGATAATTGGATGCTCACAGGCAGATATTCTCAATCACTTCTGCCTGCCCGCGATTTTGACGTCAATGTTCCTGCCAATCTTGCGGTGTATATGAATGCAGGTCAATACAATACGTGCATCCATCTAATGCTCGGACGGAAGTTTTAACCTTCTCCCAAACTGCGGGCTTGACCCGGAGCGCTAACTTTGCAGCCTATGTCTGAAAAACGAAAAGACATCCGGGCGCTGTCACCACAAGAGCTTACTGCATACATCATCAATTCAGGTGAAAAACCATTTCGCGCCAAGCAAGTGCGTGAATGGTTGAGGAAAAATTCGGCCACATCGTTTGACCAAATGACCAACCTGCCGGAATCGCTCAGACGAAAGATGAGCGAAACGTTTGATTTTCCCGCGGCTTTGTTAGCAGACAAGCAAGAGTCCAAAGACGGTACCATCAAATGCGCATTCCATGTAGACGGGGGTAAAGTGGTAGAAGGGGTGTTGATACCGACAACCACTCGCATGACAGCGTGTATCAGCAGTCAAGTGGGATGCAGTCTGGCGTGCAAGTTTTGCGCAACCGGGCGCTTGAAAATGATGCGCAACCTTACCCTCGGTGAGATTTATGACCAAGTGGTAACACTGAGAAATTTGGCACAATCGCATTATAATCTACCGTTGACAAACATTGTGCTCATGGGCATGGGTGAGCCCTTGCTCAATTACAACAATGTACTTGCGGGAATAGACATGCTTACCGCAGAAGACGGGTTGAACATTGCGCCCAAGCGCATCACCTTGAGCACGGCCGGCATAGCCAAAATGATTAAGAAACTGGGCGATGACCGGGTGAAGTTCAATTTGGCATTGTCTCTTCACGCGGCCAATGATGAAAAACGAAGCAAAATCATGGACATCAATGAATCCAATGATTTGGCGGCCTTGACCGAAGCGCTAAAATATTTTCATGAAAAAACGGGTCAGAGGGTCACTTTTGAATACATCATTTTCAAAGACTTCAATGACTCGCTGATGGACGCCCGTCAGTTGGCTGATTTTGCCAAGTGCGTTCCTTGCAAAATCAACATCATTGAGTACAACCCCATTGATGACGGAGAATTTAGGCAGGCCGATGTTGAAAAAACGGATGCTTTCGCCAAGTTTTTGGAAGAGCGCTGCAACCTGATAGTAAACGTGCGCAGAAGCCGAGGAAAAGATATTGATGCTGCTTGCGGCCAACTGGCTAACAAGAACAAAGCTGCTTTGAAGGCTTGATGCCTGATGAGCAATCCACGATTCAACGTACACTTCAACAAAAAACGATAATTGTTCTTGAAACGCGAGCCGGCTATTAGCTATTGAGCTTAAGGACTGCCAAAAACGCTTCCTGAGGCACTTCAACCCGCCCCACCTGTCGCATGCGTTTTTTACCCTCTTTTTGTTTTTCAAGCAGCTTTCGTTTGCGGCTAATATCACCTCCATAGCACTTGGCCGTCACATCTTTTCTCAGGGCTTTCACTGTTTCACGCGCAATGATTTTGGCCCCAATGGCCGCTTGAAGGGCTATTTCGAATTGCTGTCTCGGGATAAGGTCTTTCAGCTTGAGGCAGATCTTTTTGCCCAATTCAAATGCATGGTCTCTGTGGATAAGTGCTGAAAGGGCATCCACCTGATCGCCATTGAGCAAAATATCGAGCTTGATGAGGTCAGACTTTTGATGGCCAATAGGGTGGTAATCAAAAGAGGCATAGCCTCGCGAAAGACTTTTCAGGCGGTCATAAAAGTCAAAAACAACCTCGCCCAAGGGCATTTCGAAAGCGAGCTCTACGCGGTCAGAGGTCAAGTATATCTGATTCTTTAAAATGCCACGTTTTTCGATGCACAAGGTCATGATGATACCTACATACTCGCTCTTGGTGATGATTTGTGCTTTGATATAAGGCTCTTCTACATAGTTGATTTTCGAAGGTTCGGGTAATTCGGATGGATTGTGGATTTGCACCACATCACCATTGTTGAGGTAGGCCGTGTATGAAACGTTGGGAACTGTAGTAATGACCGTCATGTTGAACTCGCGTTCGAGGCGCTCTTGCACGATTTCCATGTGAAGCATTCCCAAAAAACCGCAGCGAAACCCAAACCCCAAAGCTGCACTGGCTTCGGGCTCAAACACCAATGAAGCATCGTTGAGTTGGAGTTTTTCCAAAGAGCTACGCAGTTCTTCATATTCCTCCGTTTCAACCGGGTAAAGCCCGGCAAATACCATGGGCTTTACTTCTTCAAAGCCTTTGACGGCATCGATACAGGGATTGCTCACCAAAGTAATAGTGTCGCCCACCTTTACCTCTTTTGCCACCTTGATGCCTGATATGATGTATCCCACATTGCCGGTCCCTACTTCGTTTTGTGGAATCAAATCCAAGCCCAAGACCCCAATTTCGTCAGCATCATAAGACCTTTCCGTATTGAGGAATTTCACTTTGTCACCTTTTCTGATGGAGCCGTTCATTACTCGGAAATAAGCGATGATTCCGCGAAATGAATTGAATACCGAGTCGAATACCATGGCTTGCAAAGGCGCATTGGGATCGCCTTTGGGAGGGGGAATACGCTCTACAACAGCTTCTAAAATTTTGTCCACACCCATGCCGGTTTTTCCGCTGGCAGGAATGACATCAGAAGGGTCACATCCTATGAGTTCTACAATCTGGTCGGTCACGCCTTCGGGGTCGGCCGAGGGCAAGTCCATTTTGTTCAAAATAGGAATAATCTCGAGGTCATGTTCCAATGCGAGGTACAGATTGGAAATGGTTTGGGCCTCTATTCCTTGGGCTGCATCAACAATGAGAAGCGCCCCTTCGCAAGCTGCAATTGATCGCGAAACCTCATAAGAAAAGTCTACGTGACCGGGTGTATCAATCAGGTTAAGAATGAAAGACTCTCCCTTGAAGGCGTATTTCATCTGTATGGCGTGGCTTTTTATGGTGATACCGCGCTCGCGTTCCAGGTCCATATCGTCCAATGTTTGGGCTTGCAAATCGCGGTCACTTACAGTACCCGTAACTTGCAACAGCCTGTCGGCCAGTGTGCTTTTGCCGTGGTCAATGTGAGCGATGATACAGAAGTTTCTGATGTTTTTCATTCAAAAAAGGAGTATTGAAAAAAGTCGCGCAAAAGTAGTCTATTTGAAGACCATGCCCGAGAACCACGTTACGAATCGAAATTTGTAAAAAAGCGGGCAACTAATCGAGATGCAAGAATATCAACACCCGGCTGATGCGATGGAAGAAAGTGATTTGGTGCGCGCCTGTGTGGAGAAAAATCCGCGAGCTCAAAAGAAGCTCTACGATCAATACAGTGGAATGGTGATGGCTATTTGCGTTCGATATGCCGGTGACAGGGACATTGCCTTGGATGCATTTCAAGAGTGTTTCATCAAGGTTTTCGAAAAAATCCATCAATTCAGTGGTCAAGGCCCTCTTGGAGGATGGATAAGGAGTATTGCTGTCAACACATCGCTTATTCACATTAAGAAAAATGTGGTTTGGGGTCGAATGGCAGATGTGGATGATCAACATGACATAAAGGAGCGACACTATGGTGTGCTGGAAGAAATGGCAGCGGGTGAAATAATGAAAATGGTGGAGGCAATGCCGGCCGGGTACAGGACGGTGTTTAACCTCTATGCAATTGAGGGATATCAACATAATGAAATAGGAGAGATGCTGGGCATTTCAGAAAATACTTCAAAGACACAATTCATGAAAGCCAAGGCCTTTTTGGTCAAGAAGCTGGATGAAACAAAAACGAAATCATGGACAGAGCGGATGAAAAACTGAGAGAATTATTCTCAGACAAACTTTCGGGGTATTCGGCACCTGTGGATCCGGGCCTGTGGGCAGGAGTGCAATCCGGCATTCAAGGTGCATCGGCAGTTGGCGCAGGAGCAGGCGCCTCTGTGGTTGGTTGGTTACCTTGGGTAGCTGCAGCCATTGTGGGTGTTGGAATCACTGCGGCATTGGTGCTTTTTGATAACGAAAAACCCTCGGATGCCGTTCTCCCGAGCGAAAAGTCCGAGCATCCCATAACAAGTATCGAGACGGAAGAAACGTTGGAAAATACAGCAGCGCCTGAAACGGAAAAATCCGAGTTCGCCCAATATCGTGCTGAAAACGAGGCGAGAACAACCGAAACCTTTGCCGGAAACATAGAAAATATCGCTACCGACACTGCAATTGAAACACCGTCAGTCGATGGCAACAAAGCCAACGAAACCAAGGCAGCTGCGGAGCCTGAACCGATAAAACAGAACTTGTCTGAGCAGTCCAAACCCAACTCTTCAAGCGCATCAGCAGATCGCATGACCATTGCTTTACCGAAAGCCAAGTTTGACATAGTTCCCGCTTCCGGTGAAATGATGAATTTTGGCTTTATTCCCGGCAATGTCGAGGAAAACAGCACTTATCTATGGTCTTTTGGAGACGGCAGCACATCTAATGAATTTACCCCCGAACATTATTATTCAGCCCCCGGTGAATATTCCGTCAGCCTGACTATTACCAACCAGGAAGGCTTATCCGCAACCGAAAAAATGACTTTAAAGGCTTTTCCTCAAGGAAAACTGCTCTTACCTAACACATTCACCCCTGACAATGATGGAATCAATGATACCTATGATGTTATGGGCCTGAGCGAGCACGTGCAATTGGTCTCTGTGACCATCGCCAATGCCAAGGGAACGATTGTCTATGAACTCACCAACGTTAGAGCTGTTTGGGATGGAATGGACAAATTTGGCAATGAATGCGCTGTTGGGACCTACATGGTTGTGGCCATTGCCAAAGACCAAAGCGGAGAAATCATCAAACAATCCGGAACCGTGTACCTTAAGAGGTGATATGGAATAAATTTGCCGACCTTATTAACCAAATGAAGATGCGTAATAAAGCCATTCTTTCTATGTCTTTTGGCTTGTTGGCCGCCTTGAATGTGGCCGCCCAACAAACGACCAAGACCAAATCACCCGTAAAAATTGAAGTCAATTCAAGTGAATATTCCAGACTGAAGGCAGAAGGCCAATTGGGCAAATACCAAGTGGTCGATTCGAGTGTGGGAGGCCCCGCTGAACACACCACGGTATATCCTGCAGGACACGGAACCGAAGGCCGAACTATAGATTGTGGCTGTTGGGTAGAGCCGGATGATACGTATGCGATTGCTAATTTTCCTTCATCTCCATTGGTGGATGATGGAAGCAGCAATGTGATTCCATTGCCATTCACGTTCAGTTTGTACGGGAATACCTACAACCAGATGTACATTAATACCAACGGTAACGTCACGTTTGCCGGAGCATTTGGTACATATTCCTCAACAGGATTTCCTTTGAATGGAACCCCTATGGTGGCTCCGTTTTGGGCGGATGTTGATTTAAGTTGCGCTGCTTGCGGAGCAGTTCGTTATAAGGTAACAGAAGACGCTGTTTATATAAACTGGATGGAAGTGGGTTACTTCCCTGACCAAGCGGATAAGAAGAATACTTTCCAAGTGGTGTTGACCAACGGTAACAACTCATTTCTGGGGCCCGGCAAGAACGTAGCCTTTTGTTACAAAGACATGCAATGGACCACAGGCAGCGCCTCCGGTGGTTCGGGAGGATTTGGCGGAACGCCCGCTACTGTTGGAGCCAACAAAGGGACCGGTGCTAATCCACAGCCCTTCATCCAAATGGGTCGATTTGGTTTGAATAATGGCAACTATGACGGCCCATTTGGCAATACCGATGGTATTAACTGGCTTGACAACAAATCGTTTGTTGTAAACATTCAAGATGCCAACAACAATAATGTTCCACCCATTGTCAGCGGATTGGATGTTTGTGATACTCTGAAGTTGTGTATTAATGAGACCTATGCTTTCAATCTCCAGTTCATTTCGCCCGAGCAAGGCCAAGTGACCAATTTGGTCTTTGATAATGGCGGAATGCAAGGCCTTAATAATGTGAATATTACCAATGGAAATGTTGCAACATTTACGAGCCAAATTGTGGCCAGTGCAGCGAACGTGGGTTTGAACACCTTGACATTCACTGCCACGGACAATGGTGTGCCTGCCGGAATTACCCAGATTTCTGTGGTCATTGAGATCACCGACGTAGAAGTCCCTCCAATAAGCATCACAGGTCCAAATCAAATTTGCGGAGGACAAGCTGCAACGCTTACAGCCAGCCCGGGCTTTGACCAATATGTCTGGAGTAATGGAATGACCGGCCAAAGTGTCAATGTCAGTAATGCCACTAATAATTTAACCGTAACCGGATACATAGGCGGATGCAACAATACTTCTGCACCCGTGTCCTTGACCGTGACCACAGTGTTTTTTCCTCCTGTTACCATTGCCCAACAACCTATTTGTTCCAATTCGTCCACACTGGTTACTTGTCCCAATTTGACTTACCAGTCATATGAATGGAGTAATTATTTGTCCTACCCCGGAACCATTTATTCAACAAATGGAAACACGGCCATGATGTCAGCCGGTACATTTATGCTGACAGTAGTGAATAGTGCCGGATGTCCGGGCCAATACATTTTTGATATTGATTTTGCTGATGCTGTTATTCCTCCTGATACCTGGAGTGATACATATTGTGATAATGAAGTCTTGGATTTTTGCTGTGGATACGCCACTGCGCAAACGGGCAATTTTTGGCTCTATTTGTTTAACAGTGGAGCCAATGCATGGAATGGAGCTTCTGTTTCGGTTTATTTGAACGGAGACCCCGTTACGACTCCCAATCTTATAAACTATACTCCGACAGGGCCCATTGCCACACCCAATTTTCAAGTGGTTTATGGTGATGTGATAGAGATATTCTATAACTCTGTTCCCGGTGGCGGAGGTGCATTGTCTATTTTGAACTGTACTAACAATGGCGCACAACTTCAGAGCGTACCATTGTCTCAAGGATTGGTATGGTCGGGTGCGGCAGCATGCTCCTTTACACAAGCATTTGGTTCGTGGGATGTGACAGGCCCGGGAAATCCTACTTTCTCAACCACCTCTCAGTTCAACACAACCTTCACTCCCGATGGTCCCGGGGTGTACAATCTCCATTACAACTCCAGCACTTGTAACATCGACTACTACTATGAAATGGTTTATTCACAGCCACTGGAATTGGATGTTTTACAAGAGAGTCCGATTCTCAATTGCAGCAATACCCCCGTATTGTTGGAATTAGCAACTACCGATGTTGTTGGAGATGGTGTCTTGACATGGAGCGATGGATCAACTGAAGACACCTTTTTAGTGACCCAAGATGGTAACTATTGTGTCACTTTTGAAAACGATTGTTCAAGTCTCGAGGAGTGTGTAGATGTTACAATTCAACCTACCCCAACTCCCCTTTTGACAGACCAAACGAATTGCAATAATGGGACGGTTCTTCTGAACCCTATTGCCAATGAGAGTTCGACTTATACTTATGCATGGACAGGCCCGGGGGTAGCAGGCAGCAGCAGCCCTGAAGTAACGGCATCACAATCCGGAACTTATTCGGTGAGTGTTTCCAACGCTTGTGGAACCCAGTCAGCAACTTCTGATGTGATAATCGAATTGACCCCAACCGCATCTATTTCGAACACATTGATTTGCAATATGCAACCTTATGCAATGGATCCTGTTTCGCCTAATGACCCTTCATTCACTTATCTGTGGACAGGTCCCGGCATCAATCCAACTGCTGCCGAAAACACAGCTTCCGTGAGCGGTACGTACACAGTGACAATTAGCAACAACTGCGGCCAAGCATCGTCATCGGCTGATGTAATCATTGAACAAACCCCAACAGCTACTCTGAATGATTATACTAACTGTGATGGGGTTCCTTACTCTATGGACCCGGTTACTCCAAACAACCAGACCTTCAACTATGAGTGGACAGGACCCGGTGTCAATGCTGCCGCTGCAGAGAACACAGCCACACAAAGCGGAACTTATACGGTCACCATATCAAATAATTGTGGTTCTGTTACAGCTGACGCCAATGTGGTTATTGCCAATCCTTTAACCGTTTCTGTCAATAACATATCAAGTTGTGATGAGCCTTCGGGAGTATTAACAGCTACTGCTAACCAAGGAACGGTAACATATTCTTGGAGCAATGGTGGTACAACGCAGGATATCACGGTCTCAGAACCCGGTTCATACACGGTAACAGTAAATAATGGTTGTGAAAGCATTCAAGCAACAGGAAACGTGGTATTGAATTTCTCTCCTTCCATTACATTGCAATACAACGGAGCTCAGGCACCCGGGTCTTTGCTTATTTGTCCCGCAACCCCTGAACAGTTCCAAGTTGTAGTGACAGGCACTTCTCCCTCAATAACTTGGACAGATGACTGTTCGTTGAATCCTCCTGTTTCAGACGAAGAGTTTTTCTCAGTCAATTCAGAAGATTTCCCTGAGAATTGCATCACCGGAGAGGTGACATTGACAGCCACAGCCACCAATGCGTGTGGCACTTCTTCAGTAAGTGTTGAATTGATTTTTGACCCATGCATTACTGAGTTTATCAATGTTTATTCTCCGAATGGCGATGGAATCAATGATGTGTTTACTATACCCGGTCTTGATAAATGGGTGGATAAAGGCTTGACTTTGCGTGTATTCAATAGATGGGGACAAATTGTTTTTGAAAGTGAGCAATTTGATAACCAATGGAAAGGTGGAGATGTGCCCGGAGGTACATATTACTATATGTTGACCTTCCCCAATGGCGTTGTGCACACAAGCCCTTTGACTATAATGCGCTAAACCAATTTACAGATAGTTAGGAGAATGAAGAAGTTTTTATTACCCGCAATTTTGGGATTTTCGGCTGTGGCCTCAGCCCAACAGGGAACTGAGCTGTGGACCAGAGAATATATCAATGAAATGATGGCTTCGGGCCAATTTGATAAAGCGGCACATGATGCCGTTATGGATGCTGTGCACATTCCGGCTTCAATAGGAGGAATCCGAGAAGGGGCATGTAATTGCTACCAAGAACCTGATTTAACCTACACCTTGATTCCTAATAATCAATTCGCTCCAAACGCTTTGGACGGTTATTTTGGTCCGGTCAATTTGCCTTTCACCTTCAACCATTGGGGGTTAAATGTGACATCATTGCACATCAATACTAAAGGAACAGTGTCATTTGGCGGACCAAACACAACGTTCGTTCCGGTAGGTTTCCCCTCCAATACACACAACATTGTAGCGGGCTACTGGGCTGATATCGACATCAGACCTATTGGAAACATATACTACAAATTGACTCCCAATGCACTGTTTGTGAATTTTGTTGATGTGGGTTACTATAACTTTCACGATGACAAAACCAATACCTTCCAGATCATTATTACAGATGGTACCTATGAGCCAATAGGATTGGGAAACAATGTGGCTTTATGTTATAAAACAATGGAGTGGGCTGTTGGTGATGTCAATGGGGCCGGTGGCCAAGGTATTCCCATCACTACCGGAGCAGGAGGAACAGTTGGGACCAACAGGCCTAATAATGGATTTGTACAAATGGGTCGTTTTGCCTTGCTCAACAACACCTACAATGGGCCCTTTGGGGCAAATGATGGTGTGTTTTGGTTGAACAATAAGTCATTCACTTTTAATACTGCATCCAGCAACACCAACCTTCCGCCCATTGCGACTGAAGACCCCGGTTGTGATACAATTAAAATCTGCATAAATGATGTCTACAACGTGAATTTCAATATGATTGCTCCTGAAAACAACCAGGTAGTCAACATTACTGTCAATAGTGCTAACGCAAATGGTTGGAGTCAAACTTCGAACACGTCCGGAACCAGCGCCAACCTCACCGGGACTTTCACCGGGACATTTGCAAACCTAGGTGTTCACACTTTGACCATTACCGGGACTGACAACGGAAATCCACCTTTGAGTACCACTGTACAGTACATTTTTGAAGTTATTCCTGTTGAACTTCCTCCTTTGTCTGTCTCCGGAGATGTGGTGTTTTGCGGTGGAAGTTCTACTATAATGACAGCATCACCCGGATTCGAATTTTATCAATGGTCTGAGGGCTGCGGAACTCCGTCATGTGAGCATAGCAATGGAGGTAACTTTTCCGTCACGGGAAATATCCAAGGTTGTTCTTCGACAACCACCTTTTCTTTGACTGAGTTGCCATATGAACTTCTGTCTTTGACAATAGAGCAAGAGGAAGTCTGTTCATTGGATTCCACGCTTGTTTGTACAACATTTCCTGATTTATTTGTTGAGTATAGTATTGAAGTCTATGTTCCTGACCCACCGAATGGATTGACGTATTCAGGTACGATTTACGGCCCTGATGACCAGTCTTGTGCTTATGTAGGCCCGGGAACTTATCTGTATATAGGGACTGATGCGGACGGTTGTGAACAGAGAAGAATTTTCAATATAACCGGTATTGACGCGGTGATTCCCGAAGACAGTTTCTCCGGAGCCTATTGTGATGGCCCTGAGCCTGTGGTATTTGAAGACGGTTATATTAATGGACAATCTGGACCTTTGTGGTTCTATATGTTTCAAGGATATTCGGGGTTGGGATGGAACAGCGCGTCATTGTCCTTGGTGATAAACGGTGATACGCTGACCAACATATTCACTTGCAATGGTTCTTTCTGCACTTTGAATACCACCATTTCTTACGGGCAGTATTTACAGGTTATTTACAACCCCAGTCCGGCAGAGTTGAATGGCCAAGGACAGTTCACAAGTTCACCTAACAACTTGAATATCATCAATTGCGGTGGTTCTAATATTGTGTTCAACACCAATAGTCCGGGAGTGGATTTGACTCCCGGAATAGTCTGGGAGGGGTGGTCCGCCTGTACAGCTCAACCCGCATTGGGCAGTTGGGAGTTGGTAAGCGGTCCGGGAGGATCATTTACTCAAGTGAACCAGTTCAATACAACTTTCACGCCTGCTGAGTATGGTCAGTATGAGGTCTGCTTTACCGATATTATTTGCAACCAGCTGCGCTGTTATGATTTGGAGTTCAGTGCACCACCAAGTATGGAGTTGAGCTTGGATGGTCCCATTGAGATTTGTGCCGGAGAGGAAGTGAATGTTACTGCTACTGCCACTTCAGTATTGAATGATGCAACAGTATCATGGAATGTTCCCGGTCTATCAGGCACTAATGTAAACCTCACGCAGGATGGCACTTTTGTGGCTACGGCAACCAACAATTGCGGATCTGATTCTGATGATATACAAATCATTATTCCTGCTGTTGCCAGTGTATCCTTGCCATCCAGCCTAAGCGGTTGTACAGGGGATTCTTTTGATTTGGATCCGGTAGCCCAGGACAATCCTGACTACACTTATTCTTGGTCCGGTCCGGGTGTTAATGGCTCCACTGCTTCACAAGTATCGGCTACGCAGTCAGGCACCTACACAGTAACAGTTCAAGACGGGTGCAATGGTACTACTGTTAGCACTGTAGTGACCTTGCAAAGCAACCCTGTGCCACAACTTCCGGCCGCTGTCACGGGCTGTGCTGCGGGCGTTACGCTGGATCCGATTGCTGTCAACAACCCGGATTTTACTTATTTATGGAACGGACCCGGAGTGACCGGAAACACATCACCTGAAGTCAACGTGAATCAAGCGGGGAACTACACAGTGGGCGTAACGAGTGCTTGTGGAACCGGAACGGCATCTACAACGGTGATAATTCAACCCAACCCAACGGCTTTGCTTCCCGCTGTGATTAATGATTGTACAGGTTCTGTCTCTTTGGATCCAGTGGCAATTAATGATCCAACCTTCTCTTATGCATGGACAGGTCCGGGGGTTGCAGGTAGCACCGCTCCGGAAGTCACGGTGACTCAGTCGGGAACTTTTCAGGTGACGGTTTCAAATGCTTGTGGTCAAGTTACAGCCAGTTCATCTGTTACTATTGGCAGCAGCACCTTGCCTGTGCTTCCTCCAACGGTTAATGATTGCAACGGTGGGCCAATTACATTGACTGTTCAAGATGGCATAGGATCTTATTCTTGGTCTCCCGGTGGTCAAACTACCAACTCGATTACGGTCACAAGCTCAGGAACATATACAGTTACTGTGACAGATGATTGCGGAACCAACTCTGCTTCATCTGTGGTTTCAATAGGTCAGGCACCTTTTGTCAGCGTGGTGTTGGACACTCTGAAAATTTGCCCGGGCATTTCTGAATTCGCTTGTGACTTTGTGTCTTACTCCGGAAACGTCACGTCCTATACTTGGAGTAAACAAGGGGAGGTATTCACAACTGAGGATTGTCCCGGATTTGTGTCTGAGGATGTACCCGCAGACGCCCTGGAAACCGGAGTAGTGATTACAATTGCCGTCACCGGGCCTTGCGGTAACAACTCAGATGCCTTTGTGCTTCTGCCCATCATTTGTGACGTGGATGAATTCAACGTCTTCACACCTAATGGAGATGGATTGAATGACTTTTTCACTTTGGGTGGGGCAGATCTATTTAAGAATGTGAAGTTCAAAGTTTTCAATCGTTGGGGAACTTTGGTTTTCGAACATGAAGATTTTGGCAGTATTCCCGGATGGGACGGAGGAGAGCAACCGGCAGGCACCTATTATTACATAGGTGTTTTACCTGATAAGACGGAGCTAAACGGCAGTTTTACCCTGCTTAGATAAAACAATAAGAGGCCTTCGGGCCTCTTTTTTTTGTGCATAGCTTTGACAGATGATGTCTAAAACAAAAACTGCTTACTTCTGCCAAAGCTGTGGCGCAAGCTCTCCCAAGTGGATGGGTAAATGCCCTCAATGTGGCGAGTGGAATACGCTGGTCGAAGAAGTGGTCAGTCCTAAATCAGCCACAATTCGCCCTTCCGGAAAATCCTCGGCTCAGCCTCTTTCAGCAATTGAGAACAGACAGGAAGAGCGTATTTTTTTATCTGACAATGAGCTCAATCGCGTTTTGGGAGGAGGGTTGGTTCCGGGAAGCGTGATACTGATGGCCGGTGAGCCGGGCATTGGGAAGAGCACGTTGTTATTGCAGCTGATATTGCGGGAGCGCGGAATCACAACGCTTTATATATCAGGTGAGGAGAGTGCAGGTCAAATTCGCATGAGGGCTGAACGTATTGGCGAATTGACCGACCGCGTTCTGTTGAGCACTGCCACTGATACTGCGGATATCCTACGCACGGCTTTGGACGTCTCTCCCGGGCTTTTGATTATTGATTCTGTCCAGACGCTTTCTTCTCCTTTGGTTGAGTCTCCCGCGGGCAGCGTGTCACAGGTTCGCCAATGCACTGCTGAGCTGATTCATTATGCCAAAACGGCCAATGTGCCCACTATCATCATTGGTCATATCACGAAGGATGGGTCTATTGCGGGGCCCAAAGTCTTGGAGCATATGGTAGATACTGTTTTACATTTTGAGGGGGATCGCAATCACTATTATCGTTTATTGAGGGCGGTGAAAAATCGGTTTGGTGCCGCCAATGAGTTGGGGATCTATGAGATGCGTGGTACAGGGCTTCGTGAGGTGAGCAATCCATCAGAGTTTTTGGTGGGAGGCCTATCCGAGGGGCTGAGCGGATCCGCAATTGGCGTGATGACAGAAGGTCTGCGCCCATTGTTGATAGAAGTACAGGCACTGGTCAGTTCGGCAGTTTATGGCACTCCCCAGAGGTCGGCAACAGGCTTTGATTTGCGCAGGTTGAACATGTTGTTGGCTGTTTTGGAAAAACGCTGCGGTTTTCGGCTTGGCGCCAAGGACGTTTTTCTGAATATGGCGGGGGGTGTGCGGTGTGATGATCCGGCCATTGACCTGGCTGTCGCGGTGGCCATTTTGTCCGGCAACGAGGACATACCCATTCCGTCAAATGTGGTTTTTGCAGCTGAGATTGGCCTCTCCGGTGAGGTGCGTCCTGCTTCACGCATGGAGCAGCGCATACGCGAGGCCGAGAAAATGGGGATGGAGGCAATTTTTATTTCGTCACATAATCGCGAAATCAAGCCTGCAGCTTTCAACATTCGTATAGAGACCTGTGCCCGGATGGAGGATGTTTTTGCCAAACTGTTCTGAGCGTGTCATTGTCTTCGATTGGCCAATAGTGGCGGGGGTTCTCCGTTGAAGGGATTGAATCTTCCTATGGTTTTGGCCTCCATGCCCGCGGCCGAAATCACGGCTCGATCCCCGAATTTGATCCGTATGCGATCCATGGCTTGATAGAGATTGATGCGCTCTTCTGAATCATCAAAAAGACTGATTTGATGGCCGCCTCCCGAAAGATGGCTGAAGCGCACGCCAATCAGCCTGACGGGCAGTCTGCGATTGTATAGTTTATCAAACAGGGCCAAAGTTTTGGGCACCATCAGATGGTCAGCAGCGGTATAGGCAATGCGTTCCTGCAAGCTGTAGGTATTAAAGTCGGCATAGCGCACTCTGACGGTGATGCATGCACTCACTTTATTGCCTCGTCTGAGCTGATAAGCGAGGTTTTCAGCCATTGCAGTTAATATTCCGCGCAGTTTGACTACGTCCGAGGAGTCTCGGTCAAATGTTCGTTCGGTACTGATACTTTTTCGCTCGTTGTATTGCACCACGGGCGTATTGTCCAGTCCGTTGGCCTTGTTCCATAAAGCGATACCATTTTTACCCAGAATGCGCACCATGGTTTCGGCCGTGGTTTCTTGGACAGAGCGTATGTATTTGATACCCATTTGGCTCAAGAAAATCCCCGTCTTTTCGCCTACCATGGGTATTTTTCGCACAAGGAGCGGAGCCAGAAACGGCTTTTCATGTCCGCTTTGGATTATTAGTCGGTTGTTGGGTTTGGCCTCACCTGTGGCGACTTTGGACACGGTTTTATTTTCGGACAAGCCAAAAGAAATGGGAAGACCTGTTTCGCGGATGATTCTGTGGCGCAGTTCTTCTGAAAATTTGACGGTGCCATAAAATCGGTCCAAGCCCGTGAGGTCGGCATAGAACTCATCCACAGAGGTTTTTTCGTACACAGGTACCTGTTCTCTAATGATTTCGGTCACCATATCCGAGTACTTCATGTAGTTGCCCGTATTGCCGCGGATACATACCGCCTCGGGGCAAATTTGTTTGGCCAATTTTATTGGCATGCCCGAATGAATACCAAATTTTCGAGCTTCGTAGCTGCAAGCTGCCACGACCCCGCGGTCTGTTGTGCCTCCCACCAGAATGGGACGGCCATTGAGACGGCTGTCAATCAGGCGCTCAACAGAGACAAAGAAGGTGTCTAAATCCAAGTGTAATATGGACTTTTCGCTCATCGAAATGATAATTGGTGAAAAAGTATTAGGCCAATGAGTATGTCGTTTTCCAAAAGGCCAAAATAAATGGCAATGCCAAAATAAATAGCATTTTTTGAAAAATATTCTTGACCCCGGCCTGAGCAGTCCGAGAAAGGATTTCATGATGTTTCTCATTCCCCTTCTGACAATCGCATGACAAAAGGCCCCTTGACCCTCGCCAACTTTGGCCCTCTAAGCAACATACCCCCCTTGAAGGAACTTAAAATACTCGCCCTGACACACAAAGAGCTCGACTTGGAGAGCTTGGGCAAGTTTCATATTGAAGAAAGCGCTGAAAATGAGCGTTTAACAAATATTAAGGCGTTTTTTGGCATGGATGAACTGGTCTATTTGGCTACGTGCAACCGTGTCGAAATCATATTCACCTGCCCGGAGTATTTCTGCCTCGGGCGCATTCGGGCGCTATTTGAAGTCCTGACGGGCGACAGCAAGCTGGCCGGACTCGCCACAACAAGGGTTCGCACCTTTGAAGGAGAAGCCGCTGCAGAGCACTTGATGCGCGTGGCGGCCTCATTGGACTCGATGATAATTGGCGAGCGCGAAATCATCACCCAAGTGCGCAAAGCATTTGAAAAGTGCCGCGACATGGGCCTCACAGGCGATATGCTGCGACTGTTGATGCGCAAAGTGATTGAAACTGCCAAAACAATATATGACCAAACAGACATAGCTCGCAAGCCCGTATCTGTAGTTTCATTGGCGTGGCATCGGTTTTTAGCCAAAAGAGTGCCTCATGATGCGCGCATTGTGATGGTAGGAGCCGGTCAGGTCATGACCAATTTCGGAAGGTTTTTAGCCAAAACACCTTACAAAAATATCGTGGTGGCCAATCGCAGTATTGAAAACGCAGAACGTTTGGCTAAAATGCTCAAAGCAAAACCAATGGACTTGGAATCATTGAACACGTTCAAGGAAGGTTTTGACGTCATGATTACCTGCACCGGAGCAGGTCGTCACATCATTGACAGACCGCTTTATACCACTTTGCTGGCAGGAGAAAACTGCAAAAAAACCGTCATAGACTTGGCGCTTCCTCAGGATTTGGATCCTGCTCTAACGGCTGAGTTTGACATAGACTTCACCGGTATGGTGCAACTCAAAACCATAGCGGATGAAAACATCGGGGTCCGCGCTCGCGAAACCGAACGTTGCGAAGCCATTATTGCCCAAGCCCTTTCTGAGTTTGAGGCCATCTTGAAAGAGCGAAAAGTGGAATTGGCTATGCGCCAAATACCCGCGCTCATCAAAGAAATCAGACAAACCGCCATCGGGCAGGTGTTTTCCGATGATCTCAACGCACTCGATGATGAAGCCCGTGCCACATTGGAAAAAGTGATGGATTACATGGAGAAGAAGTACATTGGCCTCCCAATGAAAATGGCCAAAGCACTGTTGCTCGACCAAGTGTCCAAAAACTGACAATCGTGCATCGGAAAATCATTATCGGCTCACGCGGGAGCGACCTCGCGCTCTGGCAAGCCCACTATGTGCAGCGCGATTTGGAGAAATTGGGTCACCAAACCGAAATCCGCATCATCAAAACCCAAGGGGATGAAATCCAGCATCTGAGTTTTGAAAAAATGGAGGGAAAAGGGTTTTTTACCAAAGAACTTGAAGAGCGGTTGTTGGACAATAGTATCGATTTGGCTGTCCATTCACACAAGGACCTGGAAACTAATCCGCACCCTCAGCTTTTCGTAGCAGCTGTTTCGCAACGGGCCGATCCGGCTGATATGTTGCTGATAGCCAAAGATGCAGCAGATTCAGAGCAGAAATGGGGATTGAAAGCCAACCCCATTATTGGTACATCATCGGCCCGCAGAAAAGCCCAAGTGCTCCATCACAGACCGGATGCCACATTGAAAGACCTGAGAGGCAATGTGCCCACACGAATTTCCAAGTTGCGACAAGGGCAATATGACGCCATTTTGCTTGCAAAAGCCGGTTTGGACCGCCTGGAAATTGACCTCACCGAGTTTGTGACCTTGCGGCTCTTGCCCGAGGAGTTTGTACCCGCTCCTGCCCAGGGTGTTCTGGCTCTTCAAACACGCGGTGGAGATATGGAGCTGATCAATATTCTCACAGATTTGCACAATGCCGAAACCGCAGAATGCACCGAGGCTGAACGCAGGGTGCTCAATCAATGTCAAGGAGGCTGTCTGCTCCCTTTGGGTGTCTATTGCGCTCCACATGAAGCCGGTTTTGTGATGCGTGCCGCATACACACCTGATTGGCAGCGCCCTGTTCAATATTTTTCTGAATTCGGGGACAGCCCTCGGGTGTTGTCAAAATTAATTTTGGCAAAGATTGCAGCCTATGAATGAGCCTGTTGTTTTCATTACTCGCCAACCCGATTCGTATGTTCAACTCCGTGGTCGTTTGGCTTCAGTGGGCTACAGATTGGAAGGATTTCCTTATATCAAAACCACCCAAATAGCCGTGCCAAGAGTGCCCGATGGGGTAGATTGGTTATTTTTCATGTCACCCGCGTCAGTAAAGCATTTTTTTGACCAAGGCCACCCCATTCCTGCCGGAACAAGAATAGGGACATTGGGCCCCGGAACCGCGGCTGTTTTGCCCGAAGGAATCAAAGTTGATTTTGTTGGTAGCCAAAGTGACACTAATGAGGTGGGAAAAGACTTTGCTCGCGTACTGGGAGGTGACCGGGTCGCTTTTGTTCGCGGCAATCGTTCGCTGGGTCTTTTGCAACAAAATGTTGCACTTAATCAGCGTCAACCTCTCATCTGTTACGAAACCTCCTTGTCTATGGAAACGACAGACTACAAACCGGAAGTAGTGGTCTTTAGCAGCCCGTCTAATGCTGAGGGATTTTTCCGGACCAACCAATGGGAAAAAGGCATGAAAGCGGTAGCCTTTGGCAGTACTACAGCATTAGCTCTTCAAAACTTGGGAGCCCAACCCGTGTTTATTGCAGAAGCAACGGATGAAAAAAGCATCACCGAGGCAATTTTTAAAGCTTTAGACGTTTAATCCGGGTTCATTTTTTCCATCATGCGTTTAGCCCTTGTCACTTATATAACCGCTGCTCTAGCCTTTTCGCTTCGCACCGAAGCGCAATTGACGGCTCCCAAATACGCCAATGACTTCTTGCAAATAGGCGTTGGCGCGCGCGCCTTGGGTATGAGTAACGCGGCTGTTGTGGGCAGCGATGACGTCACAGCGGGCTACTGGAATCCCGCTTCGTTATTGGACCAGAAAGCCGAAATGCAAGCCGGCTTGATGCACGGAGAGTACTTTGCCGGAATTGCCAAATATGACTACGCAGCGGTAAGCAAGCGAGTTGACTCAACCACTGTAGTAGCGGTGTCGCTCATTCGATTTGGAGTGGACGATATCATGAACACCATAGACCTTGTAGATCAAAATAACAATGTCAACTACGATCGCATCACCTTTTTCTCAGCGGCTGACTATGCTGCGGTGTTTTCGTATGCGCGCATGACCAACATACCGGGGCTGCGTGTGGGCGTCAATGCCAAAATCATCTATCGAAAGATTGGTGATTTTGCCTCGGCTTGGGGATTTGGACTGGATGCCTCAGCCCGATATGACTACAAGAAATGGGCTTTTGGGGCTGTCGCTCGCGATGTCACGGGTACCTACACGGCTTGGAGCTATTCGCTGGATGATCGCACTGTGGAGGTTTTTAACCAAACAGGAAATGAAATTCCGGACAACAACACTGAAGTCACACTGCCGCGGATCGTGATGGGCGCCTCGCGCACTTTCCAAGTGGGTGAGAAATATGCATTGCGCCCTGAAATCAACGTAGCTATGACCACTGATGGCAAACGAAACAATATTGCCAATGTCGGCCCACTGAGTTTTGACCCTATGATGGGAATCGAGGGCCGATACAGCGATTTTCTTTTCCTCAGGGCCGGAGTGGGCAATTACCAAAGTTTCGTCACATCCACGGGCAGCAAAGAGTTCACTGTGCAGCCCAATATCGGGCTCGGTCTCCGTATCCGCAAGATATACATCGACTATGCTTTGGCCAATTTGGGTGACTCAGAGACCTTCTACAGCAATATTTTTTCGCTGAGATTCAACCTCAAACAGTGACCCGGGCATAGGCCTTGCCCACCCTATATTTGCCCGATTTCAAGCCCCCGAAAAAGGACAAAACATGAGCAACAACGGCCACTCCGAGAAGATAGATTTACTTAACGAAAAAATAGCCGAAGCCGGCTTGGGCGGGGGCAAGGAGCGCATAGATGCACGCCATGCCAAAGGCAAGCTAACTGCCCGTGAGCGCATTGATTTGCTGCTGGACAAAGGCTCTTTTGAAGAGATTGGGATGTTGGTGAAGCACCGCAGTAAAAACTTCGGTTTGGACAAACAGACCTTTTTGGGCGATGGTGTTATCACGGGCTATGGCGCGGTCAATGGTCGATTGGTGTATGTTTTCTCTCAAGATTTCACCGTTTTGGGCGGTTCCCTTGCCGAAGCCCATGCCGAGAAAATATGCCGAATCATGGACTTGGCTATGCAGAACGGAGCGCCCGTAATAGGGCTAAACGACTCAGGCGGTGCGCGCATCCAAGAGGGTGTGGTGTCGCTGGGGGGCTATGCAGACATTTTCTATCGCAATGTGATGGCCAGTGGGGTGGTACCTCAGCTATCAGCCATCATGGGCCCATGTGCAGGTGGCGCGGTGTACTCGCCAGCGCTCACAGATTTTATCATGATGGTGGAAGGCTCAAGTTACATGTTTGTAACGGGTCCCAATGTGGTCAAAACCGTGACTCACGAAGAGGTGACGAGCGAGGAATTGGGCGGTGCCAACACACACGCAACCAAATCGGGTGTGTCGCATTTCACTTGCCAAAATGAGGTGGCATGCATCCAAAACATCAAAGCCCTGTTGAGCTATATGCCCCAAAATTGTGAAGACCCCGCACCTGCAGTGTCCTATGATGCCGCAGACGAAAACCGCCCCGGTCTGGATAGCATTGTTCCCGGTAATGCCAATATGCCCTATGATATCAAAGATGTGATTGGTCTGACAGTTGACACTGATTCATTTTTAGAGGTTCAGAAGGACTATGCCGAGAACATCGTGGTGGGATTTGCGCGCTTGGCGGGCCAATCCATCGGCATTGTGGCCAACCAGCCCGCGTTTTTGGCGGGTGTGTTGGACATCAAAGCCAGCAACAAAGCCGCGCGATTTGTGCGCTTCTGCGACTCGTTCAATATTCCGCTGTTGGTGTTTGAGGATGTGCCCGGATTTTTGCCCGGTACCGACCAAGAGTGGAATGCCATCATCAGCAATGGGGCCAAGCTGCTCTATGCCTTCTCAGAGGCCACCGTGCCGCGTATCACCGTTATCACTCGCAAGGCCTATGGCGGTGCCTACGATGTGATGAACTCCAAGCACATTGGGGCGGACATGAACTATGCATGGCCCACGGCCGAAATAGCCGTGATGGGGGCTAAGGGCGCTGCCGAAATCATTTTCAAAAAAGAAATAGCCGAGGCGCCCGACCCACAGGCCAAGTGGAAGGAAAAAGAAGCGGAGTATGCCACTTTGTTTGCCAATCCGTACAGGGCAGCGGCACGTGGCTATGTGGACGAGGTGATACGCCCTGCCGACACGCGCAAAAAACTTATAGCCGCCTTCAAAATGCTTCGCAACAAAGCCGCTAAGTTGCCAAGGAAAAAACACGGGAATATTCCTTTGTGAGAATTAGGCAAAAGCAGACATGCGCATCCACACTTTCACGTTCAATCCTTTTTCAGAAAACACCTATGTGGCCATCTTTGACGATGGCACCGCCCTCATAGCAGACCCCGGCATGATGGGCCGCGAAGAGCAAGCCGAATTGGCCGATTTCATCAACCAAAACGGCCTCGGCCCCCGCTGGCTGGTAAATACCCATGGGCATATAGACCACATCTTGGGCAATCGCTATTGTGCAGACCAATGGCAATTGGGATTGCTGGCCCACCCGCTGGATTTGCCCACGCTCCAATCGGGTGAGCGCGTGGCGGCCATGTATGGCTTGCCCTATGATGTGTCGCCCGAGCCCGCGGGGCATCTGGTCCATGGCCAATTGCTGCGCACTGCCGAGGTGGAATGGGAAATCCGATTTGCGCCCGGCCATGCGCCCGGCCATGTGGTGTTGGTGTGCCACAGCGCGCGGTTGGTCTTGGGTGGCGATGTCCTGTTCAGGGGCAGCGTGGGGCGGGTGGATTTGCCGGGTGGCGATGGCGCCACGCTCGATGGCAGCATCCGTACGCAGCTTTACACCCTGCCCGATGACTACACGGTTCTTCCCGGCCATGGCGAGCCCACCACCATCGGGTGGGAAAAAGAGAACAACCCCTATGTCAACACGCGCCAAAAGGGATTTTTTGCGGCTGACTGAGGCGGGGTGGCCGCTCAGGCTTTTTCCAATGTAAAACTGAATGTGGAGCCCACGCCCTCGGTTGAGCGCACGTTGATGGTCTGCTCGTGGGCGTCAATGATATGCTTCACAATGGCCAGCCCCAGGCCGGTGCCGCCTTCGTGTCGAGAACGGCTTTTGTCCACGCGATAGAATCTTTCGAACACTCGCGGCATGTGCTGGTCGGTCATGCCTATGCCGTTATCGGCCACTTCTATCAGCACGTTTTCGTCCATGTCATAAAAGCGAAGCTTGGTCTCACCTCCTTCGTTGCCATAGGCTATGGAATTGTTGATGAGGTTGGTCAGCACTTGCTCTATTCGTGGCTTGTCGGCCAGAACATAGATAGGGGCTTCATTTTGGTTTTTCAGCCTTAGGGTAATGTTTTTTTCCTTGGCCTTCTGTTCTGAAGCGTCTATCACATCACGGCTCATTTCGACAATGTCAAATCGCGTCACCTTGAGTTCCATGCTACCGCTTTCAATGCGGGTGATGGCGTCCAATTCGTTGAGAAGCGTTGTCAATCGATCCAGATTTTTGGCGGCTTTTATCAAGAAATTTCGGTTGTTTTCTTTGTCCTCCAGCGCCCCATCCAGAAGCGTCAAGACATAGCCCTGTATGTTGAACACAGGTGTTTTCAATTCATGTGAGAGATTGCCGATAAACTCCCTTCTGAACGAGTCTTTTTCTTGAAGGGATTGGATGTCTCTGGCACGGTCTTCTGCCCAGCGCATTACTTCTTTGTTCACCTCGTCAAGTACATTTTGACGCATGTCTATATCGGGTTTTCTGCCGGGAGTAGACTTGATCCGGTGGATGGACTTGTAGATGATTTTGACCTTGTCGTAAAGAAATTTTTCTATCGAGTAATAGATGACCCAAAAACTCGCTATCAATGCAACAACCGCGGGCAGCAGCCAAATGCCCGAGTACTCGCCCAAATCGGCATACCAAGCAGCGGCAGAGGCAAATAGCACGCTTCCTGTGATGATAGCGGTGGCACGTATTGCCAGTGTCCTGGGTGATTGCGCTGCCATCAAGGTTCGAATTTGTAGCCTACCCCTTTTACCGTTTTGAAATTATCATCTCCCAGTTTTTCTCTCAATTTTCGAATGTGAACGTCTATGGTGCGGTCACCTACTATCACATCGTTTCCCCACACGCTGCTCAGGATGTTTTCTCTGGTAAAAACCCGTCCCGGTTGAGAATAAAGAAGTGACAACAGCTCAAATTCTTTCTTGGGTAGGGAGAGTTCCTTGCCATCCTTCAACACCACATAGCGGTCTTTGTCAATACCGATGCCACCTGTGTTGATGTCTGAGGTTGTCTCAGGGGAAGTATTGCGTCTGAGCAGACCTTTGATTCGGCTCATCAGTACACGAGGCTTAATGGGCTTGGCGATATAGTCATCGGCTCCGGCATCAAATCCGGCTATTTGAGAATAGTCCTCGCCACGTGCGGTGAGAAAAGCAATCACTGTGTTTTTCAACCGGCTGTCTTCTCGGATTTGTACGCATGCTTCCATGCCGTCCATTTCGGGCATCATCACATCCAGCAGAATCAAATCGGGCAGCACTTTGCGGGCTGCCTCCAGTCCCAGGCGGCCATTCACTGCGGTGTGCACCTCATAGCCTTCTTTTTCCAGGTTATACTTGACCAAATCGATGATGTCCGGGTCGTCATCTACCAACAGAATTTTTGGAATATTCATGTTCCGGTGTTATTGATTTGGTGCCAAAACTATGGCTGTGAGATTAAACCAAGGTTAACCATGCCTTAACTAATGGGTCTTTGACACATGGCAAAAGCTGATGGTCAAAGCTAACCGGTTTGCGCGGCCGTCTGTACTTTGCACCCCCAACAAAAACCCTACAACACAATGTGGAAAGACAAAACTGTTTGGATCACCGGAGCTTCATCGGGCATAGGGCGCGCTTTGGCCCTCATGCTGCACCATCGCGGGGCATTTGTCATTCTCTCCGGCAGCCGCCCCGAGGCGCTTGAGGCCCTCCGCACCGGGCTTCCGCATCCCGAGCGTGCCTTTGTTTTGGCTTTTGACATGGCCGCTCCCTGCGATTTTCCCGCATTCGCCCAGCGCGCATTGGCCTTCACGGGCAGGGTGGATGTGTTGTTCAACAATGCCGGCCTGAGCCAGCGCGCCAATGCCTCTCAGACCACCCTCGCCTCCGATCGCTTGCTGATGGAGGTGAATTATTTCGCCAACATCGCCATCGCCAAAGCCCTGTTGCCACATTTCCGTGTCCGCGGTGCGGGTCACATTGTGGTCACAAGCAGTTTGGCCGGCAAGACCGGTTTTTTCCTCCGGTCGGGCTACAGCGCGAGCAAACATGCCCTCCATGGCTTCTATGAATCCCTGCGTTTGGAAGAGGAACCCAATGGCCTGCGCATCACTATGGTGGTGCCCAACAAAGTGCGGACAGATATCTCGCTGCGGGCACTGGACCAAAACGGCCTCCCGACCGGCACCCAAGATGAAAGGCTCCAACATGGCATCACGCCCGAGGACTGCGCAGCGCGCATCATCCGAGCGGTGGAAAAAGGCAAGCGCGAACTCCTCATTGGCTCCGATGTCCGACTTTCCGTCTTGCTCAAAGCCCTGTTTCCGGGTTGGTTTCACCGCATTTTGCGCAAGCAGCAGGCGAGGTGAGGGGATAGGGGGGAGATGTGAGACGTTAGATGATTAGACTTTAGATGGGAGATCTTGGATGGGGAGACGACCGACCGTTTCAGAATAAAGGCACCGAAGGCTTCCGCCTCACAAACCCTCTTCGGGGGCCGCGGGGGCCGCTTCCTCGGAAGTTAGGGGGGCCACCTCTTCCGCTTTTTTCCCAAAGAAACTCTTTTGCTTCAGCACAATAATGCCCAGCCCAACGCTGATGGCGGCATCGGCAATGTTGAACACCGAGCGGAAGAAGATAAATCGCTCGCCACCCACCCATGGGGTCCACTCGGGCCAGGTGCCCTCTATCAGAGGGAAATAAAACATGTCCACCACATTGCCGGTCAAAAAACCTGTGTATCCGGCTGATGGCCCACAAAAAGCTGCCACACCCGCATAACCTTCATAGTAGTGTCCATTCCATACGGAGCCTTTGTCGAAGATGAGGCCATAGAGGGCACTGTCAATGATATTGCCCAGCGCTCCCGAAAAGATGAGTGCCACGCTGAAAATGAACAGCAGAGAAGCTTTTTGTCTAACCAAACGGGCCAAATAGTAGGCAATCACCACGCAGGCCACCAATCGGAACGAACTGAGGAGGATTTTGCCCCAATCGCCCCCAAATTCCAGTCCGAAGGCCATGCCGGGGTTTTCTATAAAGTGCAAGTAAAACCAATCTCCGGCCACTTGGATGGAGTCGCCCAAGGCCATGGAAGATTTGATCCAAAGCTTGAGCAATTGGTCTGAAATCAGAACACTGAAAATGGTGATAAAGGCCGTACGCACCGATGAAAATGTGGATAGAGGTGAGGGAATAAAAAAACTTCCCGACTACTGCCGGGAAGCTTTCTCTAATTTACTATTGCCTGTTTTTGGCCTCGATGCTTAGAGTGGCATGAGGCACAAGTCGCAAGCGCGCCTTGGGGATGAGTTGGCCCGTGACGCGACAAACTCCGTAAGTTTTGTTTTTGATGCGCACCAAAGCCATTTCCAGACTTTGGATGAATTTCTCCTGGCGGCCGGCCAAATTGGCCAGTTCCTCGCGGCCCAAGGTCTCTGAGCCGTCTTCCATCATTTTGAATGTGGGGGCGGTGTCATCGGTGCTGTTGTCGTTTTCGTGCGAGAGCGATTTGCGCAGCTCTTCGAGGTCTGACTTGGCGCGGGCAATTTTATTGATAATGAGTTCTTCAAACTCTTTGAGATCTTCGTCAGAATAGCGTGTTTCTGCCATGTACTTGGGGTGTTAATTGATTTTTTCGATAGCGATTTTGGTACTGATACCATCCTCTATATCAAACAGAGAACCCTGAGGGAGCGATGTGACCGTGGTCAATTGCTCAGTCAGGGTTTCTGCGCAAATATATTCCAAATTGTTTTGCAAGGCTCGGTCCAGCGCAGGGTGATTTTCCAGCACCACGCGGATTTTGTCGGTCACTTCCAGGCCGGCTTCTTTGCGGATATTTTGGATGCGGTTGACCAGTTCGCGGGCCAGGCCCTCATCACGAAGGTTCTGAGTCACGCGGATGTCCAGCGCCACGGTCACGTGACCTTCGGAACTCACCAGCCAGCCCGGAATGTCCAAAGTGTTTATTTCCACATCGCTGCGCTCAATGCTGATGGTTTGGCCTTCGATGTTGAGGTCGATGTGGCCTGTGGTTTCGAGCGCGCTGATTTGAGTGGGGCTCATGGTGCTGATGGCGTTGGCCACGGCTTTCATCATTTTGCCGTGTTTGGGGCCAAGGGATTTGAAATCGGCTTTGATTTGCTTGACCAACATGGGGTCATCGGCAGCCAAGAATGCCAGTTCTTTCACATTGAGCTCAGAGAGGATAAGGTCTTCCACGGCTTTGATTTTTCCGGAAAAATCGCTGTCTGATGCAGGTATAAGGATACGCTGCAAGGGCTGGCGCACTTTGATTTTTTCCTTTTTGCGCAGCGCCAAGGCCATGGAGCAAATTTGGCGGGCCAGTTCCATTTTTTCTTGCAAAACACTGTCCACCGCTGCGGGGTCAAATCGGGGAAAATCGGCCAAATGCACGGAGGCATCAGCACTGTGCAAATCACGGTAGAGCCTGTCTGCAAAAAACGGTGCGATGGGCGAGCTGAGCACAGCCAGCGTGTCCAGACAGGTGTAAAGCGTCTGATATGCCGCCAATTTGTCCGGCCCGAATTCGCCTTTCCAAAAACGTCTTCGGCTGAGGCGCACGTACCAATTGCTGAGCAACTCAGTGGTGAAATCTTGGATGAGTCGGCCGGCAGTGGTGGGTTCGAAATCGTCCATGGCCGTTTGCACACCACGGATAAGGGTGTGCAATTCGGACAGGATCCAGCGGTCCAACTCTGTGCGCTCGTCCAGCGGGACTTGCGCAGCAGCAGGGTCAAATCGGTCCACATTGGCATAGAGGGCAAAGAAGGAGTAGGTGTTGTAGAGTGTGCCGAAGAACTTTCGCTGCACTTCGGTGATGCCTTCTTGGTCAAATTTCAGGTTGTCCCATGGCTGCGCGTTGGTAATCATATACCAGCGGGTGGCATCCGGGCCATAGGCTTTGAGGGTAGCAAAAGGGTCCACTGCATTACCCAATCGCTTGGACATTTTTTGGCCGTTTTTGTCCAGCACCAGCCCATTGCTGATGACCGTTTTGTATGCCACCGAGTCAAAACACAAGGTGGCTATGGCGTGCAGGGTATAAAACCAGCCGCGGGTTTGGTCCACGCCTTCGGCTATAAAATCAGCCGGAAAGGCTTGGCCTCCATCTATAAGTTCTTTGTTTTCGAATGGGTAGTGCCATTGCGCATAAGGCATAGCGCCCGAGTCGAACCACACGTCTATCAGGTCGCTTTCGCGTCTCATGGGTTTGCCTGTAGGAGAGACCAGAATGATTTGGTCCACCACATTTTTGTGCAGGTCAAAAGTGCGGTAATTCGCTTCGTCCATGTTTCCCGGCTTAAAGGATGCCAAAGGATTGTGCGTCATCAGACTGGCATCAACTGATTGTTGGCAAAGCGTTCGAAGTTGTTCAGCACTTGTGATACATATTTCTTCTCCGTCTTCGCTGCGCCAAACCGGCAAAGGGATGCCCCAATAGCGCGACCGCGAGAGGTTCCAGTCGTTGAGGTTTTCCAGCCAATTGCCAAATCGGCCCGTGCCGGTGCTTTCGGGTTTCCAGCGAATGGTTTTGTTGAGGGCCACCATACGTTCACGGGCTTCGGTAGCGCGAATAAACCAAGAGTCCAACGGGTAATAGAGGATGGGTTTGTCCGTGCGCCAGCAGTGAGGATAGCTGTGCTCATATTTTTCCACCAAGAAGGCTTGGCCTTTTTCTTTGAGCAAAATGGAAATTTCCACATCCACCGAGCGCTCGGGGGCTTCACCGTCTGCGTAGTATTCGTTTTTGACATACTTGCCGGCCAGCGGGCCCATTTGCGCCACAAATTTTCCTTGCAAATCCACCAGGGGTGTGGGCAGTCCGTTGGCGTCAGGTACCAGCATGGGCGGCACACCGGCCGCACGCGCCACGCGCATGTCATCCGCCCCGAATGTGGGAGCAATGTGCACGATTCCTGTTCCGTCTTCGGTGGTGACAAAATCACCGCCAATCACGCGAAAAGCCTCTTCGGGGCTGTCCATCGGCAGGGCATAGGGGAGAAGTTGGTCATAGCGCAAGCCCACCAATTGGTGTCCGCTGACGCTGCCGAGCACTTCGAAACTGTCTTTTTCGGGGTTGAAATATTTGGGTACCAATGCCTCTGCCAGCACCACTACCATGGGATGTTGGTCATAGCGATTGGCGCAAGCGATAATCTGATAGCGGATCTCGGGCCCAACGGCCAATGCGGTGTTGGAAGGCAGTGTCCATGGTGTGGTGGTCCATGCCAATATACCCATTTTGCCTTTGGCGTTCAGCGCAGTGCCTGTTATTTTTTCCAATTGAGAAACCGACTCAGCAGTGAGGTGAAAGTGTGCGATGGCCGAGGTGTCTTTCACATCGCGATAGCAACCCGGTTGGTTCAGTTCGTGGCTGGATAGACCGGTGCCGGCCTTGGGAGAATAGGGTTGGATGCTGTACCCTTTGTAAAGGAGTCCTTTTTGGTGCAGCCGCCCCAGGAGCCACCACACGCTCTCGATATATTTGTTTTCGTAGGTGACATATGGGTTTTGCATGTCCACCCAGTAGCCCATTTGCAGTGTCAGATTGTCCCAAACATCGGTGTAGCGCATCACGGCTTCGCGGCAAGCTTTGTTGTAGTCTTCGATGCTGATTTTTTTGCCGATGTCTTCTTTGGTGATGCCGAGTTCTTTTTCGACCCCGAGCTCCACGGGCAGTCCGTGGGTGTCCCAACCGGCCTTGCGTTTCACTTGGTAGCCTTGAAGGGTTTTGTAACGGCAGAAAATGTCTTTGATGGCGCGGGCCATCACGTGGTGAATGCCGGGCATGCCATTGGCCGATGGTGGCCCTTCGAAGAAGACAAATGATGGACGTCCGGCTCGGTTTGATATGGACTTTTCAAAAAGCTGCTCCTTCTGCCACAAGTCCAGCACTTGGTCTGCGATTTGGGGTAATTGGAGCGATTTGTATTCCGAAAATTTCATGGCACAGATGCAGAGGGGTCAAAAAAATGGAGGCGCGAAGATAGCCCGATTGAATCGTTGGCAAACACTCGTTTGCTGCATGATAAGCCCTGATAGGCGCGGACTTGCACAAATTCGTGTTTAAAACTCCCACGGTTCTGTCCAAGGCTGAAACCTGATTGCCCGACTTTGGCCGATGATAGGAAGAAGTGTGTTCGGGTGAAACTTTATTGCCAAAATAGAGTGGCTGAATGGCAAGACCAACGCAGCTTTTTCCTGTTCATTGATAACCGAAAACCTTTTCGCGTATGACTCGCTCATACTGATGAATGAATAGTCTTATGAAAGAATTTTTACGTCTGCGTTCATTTCAATTTGTTGGTGACTTCCGAATTTTTGTCTTTGTCCTGGGGTTCATGACAACTGCTTCTGCGGTCCGAGGACAATTGAACATCGTCACCAACCCGACCAATGCACAGGTCATCAATCAGATTGAGGGTTCGGGATTGGAAATTTTGACCATGACGGTTTCCACGCCCATCAGCAATCTTCAGACAGGGCTTTTCTCCAATGGAAATTCAACCAATTTGGGTGTTGACGAAGGTGTGGTTTTTTCAACCGGTCGGGCGCAAGATGCCCCCGGACCTAATAATACGGGTAGCCGTTCTACCAACTTTGGAAATGTCTTGGTAGATCCGGACATCACTCACCCCTCCATCTCGCCACTTGCGTTCAGAGACGCAGTAGTTGTTACGTTCACAGTCAGGCCCAAATGTGATACCCTGGCCATTGATTTCGTTTTTGGCTCTGAGGAATACAATGAATATGTATGCGCAGGGTTCAATGATGCTTTTGCCTTTTTTGTCAGCGGACCCGGAATCAATGGCATCTATACCAACAATGCCATCAACTTGGCCATTTTGCCCAACGGTGACCCCATTTCAATCGGCTCGGTAAATAATGGTTCGGTGGGTGCATTCGGCAACATTGCCAACTGTATCAATTTGGGAAACTCAGCCTATTTTGTCGATAACAACATCCCACCGGGAACTATTCAATACGATGGATTTACTGTGCCTGTGCAGTCCAAAGTGGGAGTAATCCCTTGTGAGATTTATACAATCAAAGTAGTTATTGCCGATGCGGGCGACCACTTATGGGATTCGGCTGTTTTTATCAAATCATTCTCTTGCCCACGTCCGTTGGTGAACATCGATCCCGACCCCATTTTGGGCGATGCGGTTGAAGGTTGCAGCCCCGGTTTGTTCGCCATTGTTCGTTCGGGCGATTTGACTGTGCCTCTGACTGTGGATCTGTCTTATAGCGGTACGGCTACCTATGGTGTGGACTATGCGGCTTTGCCCACACAGGTCAATTTTGCTCCCGGACAAGTGTTCTCTGACCAACTGCTAACCGCATTTGAGGACTTCATAGCTGAGGGGACAGAAACAGTGGTGGTCACAGCAACGTGGAATATATGTGCCGAGCTACTAACACAGACCACTACATTATATATTCATGATGCTACATTATCAATGGTTTGCCCTCCAAACCAAACAGTGCCCAACAATGCCGGGGTATGTGGTGCAACCGTATTTTTCCCTTTCCCCACTGTCAATTCGAACTGCAGCGCGAGCACATTCAGGCTTGATGGATTACCATTCAATTCGGGCAGCACATTTCCCGTTGGTTCCACAACGCTCATTTGGCAATCTACCATTCAGCCATCCGGACAGTCGGCTACATGCAGTACCACTTTTACTGTTTTGGATGTGGAACCACCTTTTATTTCATGTCCCAACAATGTGGTAGTGCCAATGGAGATAAATGCTTGCCAAGCATTTGTCAATGTAGGCGCGCCTGTGGTGAATGACAACTGTGGGGTGGCGAGTGTCACCAATAGTTTCAACGGAACCAACAATGCCACGGGGACTTATCCGGGAGGAACCACGGTGGTAACCTGGACCGTGACAGACATTCATGGCAATGTCAATACATGTCAAATGTCGGTGACAGTGATAGACCCAACTCCGCCAACAATCACATGTCCCGCCAACATTACCATCAATCCGGGTGCGGGTCCATGTCCTGTGTTTGTTACAGTTCCCCAGCCAACGGTATTTGACATTTGTCCTGTCACCGTGACCAATAGTTTTAACGGCACAGCAAATGCGAGCGGATTTTATCCGGGTGGCACAACCACTGTTGTTTGGACCGCCACTGATACATCCGGCAACATTTCGACTTGCTCGATGACGGTGACCATCATAGACAACATTCCACCCACAATCACTTGCCCCGGCAACATCACAGTCAACCCCGATGCGGGGCAGTGCTTTGCCACCGTGACAGTGCCTGTTCCGGTAAATAGTGACAACTGTGGTGTGGCTTCTTTAGTCAACAGTTTCAATGGCACGGGCAATGCTTCCGGCTTCTATCCCGAGGGCACCACTGCTATTGTATGGACGGTGACGGATTTTGCCGGACTTACGGCCACTTGTACGATGACTGTGACCGTCAACCAAACCTCAGCTACTGCAACCGTATCGGCCATTCCGGATGCCAATGCCTCTTGTGGAATGGTGTGCGAACCTGCAAGATGGCAGACTTTGGCTAACATCACTGCCAACGAAAACAACCTGATTAAAACGGGCAATCAAAACCTGAGCACTACCAATGCCTATTCGTCAAATGATATAATAGCAGGAGGGTATGTGACCACCACGGTCGCAGAGACAAACTTGGACCGTTACTTCGGTATAAGCGCCACAGATGGCGGCAATGGCGAAACCGGAATTGACTATTGCATTTTCATGAGAAATAATGGCACTTTGAGGATTTTGGAAAACGGCGCGCAAGTGGTGGGCAATGCCGGAGCCTATGCTGCAGGTCAAACCCTTAGAATTGCCATTGAGGGCACAGTGGTGAGGTATTATAGAAATGCCACACTTCTGTACACTTCGACAGCAACCCCCACAGCAGGTGCGACATATGAAGTGGATTGTGCGATCAATAACCAAAACGGCACCATCAACAATATCACACTTTGCAATCCATCTAACGGAAGCTTCCAGGCCATCGCCAATGACATTCCCGGAACTCTTACCTATTTGTGGTTTGTCAATAGCGTTTCTACGGGCGTCACTACCCAGACCTACACCAATACAGGCTTGAGCAATGGAGATTTGATTTCTGTAGCAATTGATAACGGCCAATGTTTGGAACTGTCTCCGGCTTTGACTTACACAGTTTCTGACACAACTGCGCCCACCGCGCTCTGTCAGCCGGTCACAGTTGCGTTGGACGCTTCAGGCGTGGCAACTGTGACGCCTGCTATGGTAAACAATGGCTCTACAGACAACTGCGGTATTGCCTCTATGTCTGTTTCGCCTTCACAATTCAACTGCAGTAATCTCAACCAAGGTTCATCTATTACAGTTCCTTCTGCCAATGGATATTCAGTAGTCATTACCCTCAACCCAACGATAGTTATTCCTCAAAGCAATCCATGTCCGTTTGGTTATGTTTACAACACACAGATATCGTACAATGTGAGCTTTACAGGGCCAAACCAGCCTGCATCTCTTTTCACACTTCAAGGAAATTTGACTTGCTCGCCCGCAACCAGCTTTTTTGATTTGCCAAATGCGGGTGGGGTTGGTACTGCGTTGACCGCAAATGCTTTTAATCCGGCTTCTACTTGTGCCACAGTTACACCCGCCAACTTGGGCTGTAACACGATTGCCCTTCAAATCGGAGGCCCCGGTATTCCAAACCAAACCATCAATTTGCCTGTCACATATAATGTGGTCACCTTGACAGTGACGGATATCGGAGGAAACAGTTCCACTTGTTCATCAACCGTGACCATCACGCACAACCAAGCCCCCGCCATCACATGCCCAACGAACATCACGCAGAATGCTGACCCTGCTGCGTGTACAGCGGCCGTGACCGTACCCGCGCCCACCACCACGGACAACTGCGGAGTGGCCACAGTGACCAACAACTTCAACGGCACCAACAACGCCTCTGGAACTTATCCCGTGGGCACCACCACTGTGATTTGGACCGTGACCGATGTCAATGGCAACACGAACACCTGTTCGATGACTGTCACGGTGGTTGACAACCAAGCGCCAAGCATCACTTGCCCCGCGAACATCACACAGAACGCGACTGCGGGACTTTGCAACGCCAACGTGACCGTTCCCGCACCGGCTACCACGGACAACTGCGGAGTGGCCACAGTGACCAACAACTTCAACGGCACCAACAACGCCTCTGGAACTTATCCCGTGGGCACTACCACTGTGATTTGGACCGTGACGGATGTCAATGGCAACACGAGCACCTGCTCAATGACGGTAGCGGTTGTAGATAATCAGGGAGCTCAAGTTGATTGCCCGGCAGATATAACTGTAAGTACAGACATAGGCGTTTGCGAATCCTTTGTCGTTGTTCCCCAGCCTATTCTGTCGGATAACTGTGGAGTGTTTTCAGTAATCAATGATTTCAATGGCACCTCAGATGCTTCAGGAGTCTACCCGCTCGGCACAACGACAGTCATTTGGACTGTCATTGATGACAACGGTAGTGTGACGACATGTTCAATGACCGTAACTGTATTGGACAACGAACCTCCTACCGTCACATGCCCCCTAACTATTGTTTTGCCTGCTATAGCAGGAGAGTCATTTGCGAATGTGACCGTTCCATTACCAACATTCGGAGACAACTGTTCAGTTGATTCGGTTGTAAATGACTACACAGGAATAATCGATGCTTCAGGGCTTTACAACGTTGGTACAACCACGGTTACATACACCGTGATGGATGGGTCGGGAAACACAACAAACTGTGTGTTCTTGGTGATTGTTACCGATAATGAACCACCCCAAATCGACTGTCCTGATGACATAAGCCAAAACAACGATTCGGGCGCTTGCGATGCTTTCGTTTCCATTCCTTCGGCCATGGCCACTGACAATGAGGGAATCGCATCAATTACTAATGATTACAACGGAACAGATGACGCTTCGGACACCTACCCGGTCGGAATCACATTGGTGACATGGACAACCATTGATAACACGGGTAATCCGAATTTCTGCACCATGACCGTTACGGTATTAGACAACGAAGCGGCCCAGATTACTTGTCAATCAGATGTTTCAGTGAGCAATGATGCAAGCCTTTGCGAGGCATTTGTATCCTTGAACATGCCTGCGGTATCAGACAACTGTGGCATTGATTCCGTCATTAATAGCTTCAACGGAACCGCAGATGCAAGCGGATTATATCCTTTAGGGGTTACCATTATCACTTGGACAGTAATCGACATTCATGGCAATTCGTCAATTTGTTCATTTGAAGTTGAGGTGGTTGATAATGAACCTGCCACAGCATTGTGTCAAAACCTGACCATCGCACTTGATACCAATGGCCAGGCCTTGATCACCACGGCAGACATTGACAACGGCAGCTTTGACAACTGCGGTATCCAGAGTTTGGTGCTCAGCCAGACAGCGTTCAACTGCACGCATGTGGGCAGCAACACAGTCACACTCACCGTCACC